>Ga0160454_100082_pt1 | contig 126248 bp, 113 predicted proteins | sample HID1971M_E6MG_FD_108218 | JGI IMG/M metagenome (GOLD analysis project Ga0160454, IMG submission 108218) | Enriched millipede-associated microbial communities from UW Madison campus, WI, USA - HID1971M_E6 MG | ecosystem: Host-associated > Arthropoda: Insects > Digestive system > Unclassified ...
CACTGGAAGAACAGCGCAAGACCGTCCAGACCCGCACCGAAGCACTGCAGGCTGAACGTAACGCGCGCTCCAAATCCATCGGTCAGGCCAAGCAACGCGGCGAAGACATCGCGCCGTTGATGGCGGACGTCGAGCGCATGGCGGGCGAGTTGAGTGCCGGTAAAACCGAGCTGGACGCGATCCAGACCGAACTGGACGCCATCGTGCTCGGCATTCCCAACCTGCCGCACGAATCGGTGCCGATCGGCGAAGACGAAGACGGCAACGTCGAAGTGCGCCGCTGGGGCACGCCGACCGCGTTCGACTTCCCGGTGCAGGACCACGTCGCCCTGGGCGAAAAATTCGGCTGGCTGGACTTCGAGACCGCCGCCAAGCTGTCCGGCGCGCGCTTTGCGTTGCTGCGCGGCCCGATCGCCCGTCTGCACCGCGCCCTGGCGCAGTTCATGATCAACCTGCACGTCACCGAGCACGGCTACGAAGAGGCCTATACGCCTTATCTGGTCCAGGCTCCGGCACTGCAAGGTACCGGTCAACTGCCGAAATTCGAAGAAGACCTGTTCAAGATCGCCCGCGAAGGCGAAGCCGACCTGTACCTGATCCCGACCGCCGAAGTGTCGCTGACCAACATTGTCGCCGGCGAAATCGTCGATTCGAAACTGCTGCCGATCAAGTTCGTCGCGCACACGCCGTGCTTCCGCAGTGAAGCCGGTGCATCGGGTCGCGATACCCGCGGCATGATCCGCCAGCATCAGTTCGACAAGGTCGAGATGGTACAGATCGTCGAGCCATCGACCTCCATGGAAGCGCTGGAAGGCCTGACCGCCAACGCCGAGAAAGTCCTGCAGCTGCTGGAATTGCCTTATCGCACCATTGCCCTGTGCACTGGCGACATGGGCTTCAGCGCGGTCAAGACCTACGACCTGGAAGTGTGGATTCCGAGCCAGGACAAATACCGCGAAATCTCGTCGTGCTCCAACTGCGGCGACTTCCAGGCCCGTCGTATGCAAGCGCGTTTCCGCAACCCGGAAACCGGCAAGCCGGAACTGGTACACACCCTGAACGGTTCCGGCCTGGCGGTCGGTCGTACCCTGGTGGCGGTGCTGGAGAACTACCAGCAGGCCGACGGTTCGATCCGTATTCCTGAGGTACTCAAGCCGTACATGGGTGGCCTCGAGGTCATCGGCTAAATGAACTATCTGCCGCTGTTCCATAACCTTCGCGGCAGTCGTGTGTTGGTCGTCGGTGGGGGGGAAATTGCCTTGCGCAAATCCCGCCTGCTGGCCGATGCCGGTGCGCTGCTGCGGGTGGTCGCACCTGAGATCGAAACGCAGCTGCGCGAGCTGGTCAGCGCCCACGGTGGCGAGTGCCTCACGCGCGGTTACGTCGAGGCGGACCTGGACGGTTGCGTGCTGATCATTGCCGCCACCGACGACGAAGCGCTGAACGCACAAGTCTCAAAGGATGCCCATCTGCGTTGCGTGCCGGTCAACGTGGTGGATGCGCCGGCCTTGTGCAGCGTGATCTTCCCGGCGATCGTCGACCGTTCGCCGTTGATCATTGCCGTGTCCAGTGGTGGCGATGCGCCGGTACTGGCGCGATTGATCCGCGCCAAGATCGAAACCTGGATTCCTTCCACCTACGGTCAACTGGCTGGCCTGGCGGCGCGGTTCCGTCATCAGGTGAAAAAGCTGTTCCCGGATGTGCAGCAGCGCCGCGCGTTTTGGGAAGACGTCTTCCAGGGCCCGATTGCCGACCGGCAACTGGCCGGGCAGGGCGGTGAAGCCGAGCGTTTGCTGCAGGCGAAAATCGAAGGTGAAGCGCCAGTGGCGACCGGTGAGGTCTATCTGGTGGGCGCAGGGCCAGGTGATCCCGACCTGCTGACGTTCAAGGCCTTGCGCCTGATGCAGCAAGCCGACGTGGTGCTCTACGACCGCCTGGTGGCGCCGGCGATTCTCGAGCTGTGCCGTCGCGATGCCGAGCGCGTCTACGTCGGCAAGCGCCGCGCCGATCACGCCGTGCCTCAGGACCAGATCAACCAGCAATTGGTCGACCTGGCGAAACAGGGCAAGCGTGTGGTGCGGTTGAAGGGTGGCGATCCGTTCATCTTCGGCCGTGGTGGCGAAGAGATCGAAGAACTGGCGGCCCATGGCATCCCGTTCCAGGTGGTACCGGGCATCACGGCGGCCAGCGGTTGCGCGGCCTATGCCGGGATACCGCTGACCCATCGCGATTACGCGCAGTCGGTGCGGTTCATCACCGGTCACCTGAAGGACGGTTCCAGCGATCTGCCTTGGGCCGACCTGGTCGCGCCGGCGCAAACCCTGGTGTTCTACATGGGGTTGGTGGGCTTGCCGAGCATCTGCGAGCAGTTGATCAAGCATGGTCGCGGGGCGGATACCCCGGCGGCGTTGATCCAGCAGGGCACCACGGTCAATCAGCGGGTGTTTACCGGCACGTTGGCGGACCTGCCACGGCTGGTGGCGGAACATGAAGTGCATGCGCCGACATTGGTGATCGTGGGGGAAGTGGTGCAACTGCGCGAGAAACTGGCGTGGTTTGAAGGGGCTCAGGCGCAGGTCTAGAGACCGAGGTGCCGCCATCGCCAGCAGGCTGGCTCCCACAAGGGTTTTGTGCACGACACAAATCCCCTGTGGGAGCCAGCCTGCTGGCGATTGGGGCCCTCAAAACCTGCATTAATCTCAGGCCTTGCGCCAAACCCCTTTCCCACTCAACCGCTCCCTATCATGCGGGGTGGTAAAATCCTGCTGCGGCCCCTTCGGCACGATCCCCGTCGGATTGATGGTCTTGTGGCTGCCATAGTAGTGATTCTTGATGTGTTCAAAACTCACCGTCTCGGCAATCCCCGGCCACTGGTAAATCTCCCTTAGCCAGTTCGACAGATTCGGATAATCCGCGATCCGCCGCAGGTTGCACTTGAAGTGCCCGAAATACACCGCATCGAAACGAATCAACGTGGTGAACAGACGGATGTCCGCTTCGGTCAGGTACTCACCGGCCAGGTAACGGTTGGCGCCCAGCAACTGCTCCAGTCGATCCAGCTCGGCAAACAATTCATCGAAGGCCTGTTCATAAGCGCTCTGCGACGTGGCAAACCCGGCGCGGTACACGCCGTTGTTCACAGCCGGATAGATCCGCTCGTTCAGCGCATCGATTTCACCGCGCAGCGCAGCCGGATAGAAATCCAGGTCATTGCCGGTCAATTCATCGAAGGCGCCGTTGAACATGCGGATGATTTCCGCCGATTCATTGTTGACGATGCGCTTCTGCTGGTTGTCCCACAGCACAGGCACGGTGACGCGGCCGGTGTAGTCGGCGGTGTCGGCGGTGTAGCGCTGGTGCATGAAGTCGAAGTGATCGAGCTTGTCGCCGGTGGAGCCGTGGGACTTGTCGAAGGTCCAGCCGTTTTCCAGCATCAAGAAGCTGACCACTGATACATCGATCAGGCTTTCGAGGCCCTTGAGTTTGCGCAGGATCAGCGTGCGATGCGCCCACGGACAAGCGAGGGATACGTAGAGGTGATAGCGGCCAGCCTCGGCAGCAAAGCCACCGACACCACTTGGGCCGGGTTGGCCGTCAGCCGTGACCCAGTTGCGACGCTGCGCCTGTTCACGCTGGAACGCGCCGTCCTTGCTGCTTTCGTACCATTTGTCCTGCCAGCGACCTTCTACTAACAAACCCATGTCCGAGACTCCTCAACCGATAAGCGTTGGAGAAGAGTCTAGGCTGTTAGGTTCGATAAAAAAGCGCAAAGCTTGAAGGGTTATGATCGATTAAATCGATTTGTCCCGCGCATCCCAGTATTGCTGGGCAGTTTCGAACGCTTGCTCGCGGCTCTGGCCCAGGCCGCGCAACGCCAGGGCCATGGTCGAGATCAGGGCCATTTGCGGGTAACTGTCGACGACATCGCCGCGCCATACCGCCTTCAAATGCGCAGGTTCCAGGCTGGCGGGTTTGACGTGGCGCTGACTCGACAGTTGCGGCCATTGCTCATCCCAGCTCTCGCCACCGCGGGTGCCGTACAGGTGGCTGTCAGCGTCGGGGTTGATCTCGATCTCGCCGCCATCGCCCTTGACCACGATCGCCGTGTCGCCGAGCAGGCCGCTGGCATCGCGGTGCACCGCCTGGTAGCCGGGGTGGAAGATGCTTTGCAGGCCGCAACGGGCGCCTAGCGGGTTGAGGATTCGCGCCAGCGAGTGGATTGGCGAGCGCAGGCCGAGGGTGTTGCGCAGGTCGATCATGCGTTGCAGCTGCGGTGCCCAGTCCACCAACGGCATGAAGGCCAGGCCGCCGTTGTCCAGCGCCGTGCCGACCTGCTGCCAGTCGCGGCACAGCGGGATGTTCAGCTCATCCAGCAGTTGTTCGCTGTAGAGCCGACCCGCAGTGTGCGCGCCGCCGCCATGCATGAAGATGCGCACACCGTTCTGTGCCAGGCACTTGGCCGCCAGCAGATACCACGGCAGATGACGTTTTTTGCCGGCATAGGTCGGCCAATCCAGATCCACCGCCAGGGCCGGCGCCTGCAAGCGTTCACGCAGGGCTTCGGTGAAGCCGGCCATTTCCTGCGCGCTTTCTTCCTTGTGGCGCAACAGCATCAGGAACGCGCCGAGCTGGGTGTCCTCGACCTTGTCGTCAAGCACCATGCCCATGGCGGCGCGGGCTTCTTCACGCGTCAGGTCGCGGGCGCCACGCTTGCCTTTGCCGAGGATCCGCACGAATTGGGCGAACGGGTGCTCGGCGGGCGTTTCGAGGGTCAGCGCTGGGTAGTCGGTCATAGGCAATTCGTCGGTTTGGGCAGGCCCGCCAGTTTTGCGGCGAGTTTGGCAGGGGTGCCTTTGAACAGTCGGTTCAGGTGCAGGCTGTTGCCTTTGTCCGGGCCGAGTTTCAATGCGGTGTACTTGATCAGCGGCCGGGTGGCCGGCGACAGCTGGAATTCGGCGTAGAAGCTGCGCAGCAGTTCGAGGATCTCCCAGTGCTCGGGGCTCAACTCGATGTCTTCGGCGGCGGCCAGGGCACTGGCGACATCCGCCGACCAGTCGCTGAGATCCACAAGAAAACCGTCCTTGTCCAGCTCGATGGCGCGCGCGCCGACCGTCAATACATTCATAACCAGCTGTTGACCTTGTCATGGTGGATCGACAGTTCGACGAAGGCCGGGTAATCCACAGCCGTTGCCCAATCTGGCACATCGATAGCCCGGGTCTGGGCATCTTCGGTCAACACGTAGAGTGTCAGGCCGCGGGCATTCAGCGCCGTAAAAGGTGCGGTGCCGGGCTGCAGGGCATAGGCCGCGTCGCCGCACAGCAGCAGCGCGTCGTTGGCACCGATCAAGCGCAGGCAACTGTTCAGGCGGTCGTCGCCGAACGGGGAATGAGACAACACATGCAAAGTCGACATCAGAGGGTGATCACCTGGTCGTAACGGTCAATGAGCGCAGTGATTTCGTCGGCGGCCAACACGCGGGCTTCCGCAAGCGACAAGGCGCCAGGGTCCAGGCCGCGTTCGGCAACGCTGTCGGCACAGACAAACAGTTCTTCGACGCCGAACATCGGCAAGGCCTGCAGGTTGGCGCTCAAGTCTTTCTGTTGCAGGGCCCTGGCGTCCTGTTTCGCGGCGAGCTGGAACACGCCGTCGTCGAGAAACAGTAGGCCGATCGGCAAATCGAAGGCACCGCCCGCCAGCACGATGTCCAGCGCTTCCCGCGCGCCCGGACCGGACCAGGGCGATTGGCGGCTGATGATCAGCAAGGATTTGGCCATCTCACGCACCTCCGAAGCAGATCAGGCGGTCGGCGTCCTGCACCGCATCGTGCAACTGGCCGAGCCCGGACAATTCCCACGGCGCGCCGACGGCGACAGCTTCGCGCTGATAGCGTTTGGCTTCTTCTTCGTTCAACACCCCACGGCGCAGGGCGGCGGCGATGCACACCACGCCATCCAATTGGTGTTCGCTGACGAAGGCGCGCCATTGTCTGGGCACATCCAGCTCGTCCTGGGGCGTGACCACGCTGGCGGACGCGTTGTAGACGCCATCCTGGTAGAAAAACAGCCGGACAATCTCATGCCCACCGGCCAGCACAGCCTGGGCGAACAGCAAGGCGCGCCGCGAGGAGGGCGCATGGGCGGCGGAAAATACGGCGATGGCGAACTTCATGGCGGACTCGATCAGCGAAACTGCGGCCATGATAAAGCTTTATCGGCGCAGGGGCTAAATCGATGTCGCCTGTGCGGGCCTCTTCGCTGGCAAGCCAGCTCCTACAGGAAATGCGTCGGTCACAAAATTGCAGATCGCCACAGATCAACTGTAGGAGCTGGCTTGCCAGCGAAGAGGCCCGCCTAGGCGACATAAAGCTCAGCGTGGCATATACCCCAACTGCCAACGCCGCGGAATCTTCAACGACAACAGCCCCAGCGCCGCCGCCAGCAAGCCGCTGGCAAACAACGCCTTGAGCCCGAAATGATGTTCCAGCACCGCACCGAGCACCGCACCGGCAAACATGCCGGTCCAGGGGATCAATTGCACCCTCCATCCATTGCGGCGCTCGCCGAGCATCCAGCGCCCCAGCCCACGGCCGAAGCGCGACAGGGCGCCGGTGACGTAGGTCAGGCCGACCGGCAGGCCGTTGACCTCTTCCACGGCAGCATTGAGCATGCCCATGGCGATGATCGCCGCCAGCAGGGCGGGCAGTTGATTGTCGTAGGGCCAGGCCGCCGCGGCGCACAGCAGGGCGGCAATGCACAATAGCAAGGGCAGTGACCGGCGCCGGCCCAGGCGGCTGACGATAATGCCCAGCGCATTGCCGACAATGAAGGTGGCGATGAGGATCACCAGGCGCAGGGTCAACCCCAGGTCGCCGGCACTGATGGCCACCGCCATTCGCGTGGTGTTGCCGCTCATGAACGAGACGAAGTCGCCGCTGGCCATGAAACCGATCGCGTCGGTCATGCCGGCCAGCACCGAGAGCATGGCCACCAGGCTCATGCCGATTCGTCCGCGCCATTTCTGCGTGTGCAGGTGTCCGGGGCTGGCGTGGGGCCTGGAGGCGGAAGGCAGCATTGGCGGTGACGTCCTCGAGCGGTGGTCAGGGGGTTATCCCGTACAGGTCGCAATACTCCAGCCAGTCCATGCCGGCCATTTCCGCCACTTCCTTGTGTACTTCCAGGCGCTGGGCCTGGTATTCCTCTGGTGTGGCGGCGGTCAAAAGCAGCGTCAGCTCCCAGGCAAACAAACCCTGTTGTTCGGCTTCGGCTTCGAAGGCCTCATGCAGGCGTTCATCGCGAAACTGCGCGAGGGTTTCGCCCTTGGCCTGGGCCAGCAGCGGGTTGAGGTTGTCGAGCTCGACGCGCAGTTCGGGACGCTCGTCGAGAAACTTCTTCAGTGCGTGTTCGTGTTGCTGCTCGGATGCCGCCATGGTCACTCCTTGGGAACGGATTATGAAGACTGTTTCTTGCTGGCCTTGGCCGCTGCCGCCAGGCACTCGAGGGCGAACTGCTCGGTATAGGTCATCTGGATCGGCGTGGTTTCGCCCTTGACGGTTCTTTCGCCGTCGAGGATGTACCGAATGCGCTTGTCGGTGACGCCGATTCGCTTGGCGATCCAGGAAGGTGTCTGACCGATCTGGCTGATCAGTTTGTCGGCGTATTCAGTGGTCGGTTTGTAGAATTCGGCATTGGGTGTCATGGGGCTTCCAGTGAAAAGTGCAATACAGCGCTATTGGCGCGACAGGGTGCGCGAATCGTCAGGCGCTGTCGCGGTATAAATGAAGTAAAGCAGAACGATACGCGGTGCCACGGTGATACAGTCCGCTTTTTCCTGATGAGTGAATGCAATGCGAATTCTGATGGTGGCGCTGGCCGTTACCTTGCTGGCGGGATGCGCGAGTTCGGCGATGAACGACGCTCGTACCAAGGCCCCGTACAAGACCCTCAACTCGGACAAGCCGGCCAAGGACGTCGCCCAGTGCGTGCAGTTTTCCTGGCAGGACGAATCGGTGTTCGGTGTCGATGCTGCCGCGTACCTGGAACCGGGAGAGAAGGGCAGCACCACCGTGTACACCCGCTCGGCGGAGTCTTTTGTCGACGTGACCACCGATGCCTCGGGCACGGTGTTGAGTTATTACGCGCAGCAGGATGATTTTGTCGCCAAGCGGCGGTTGGCGGCGTTGGCCACCTGCCTTTAAGGTCAATGCAATTCCCCATGTGGGAGCGGGCTTGCTCGCGAAGCCGGTGGGTCAGTCAGCATCGATGTTGAATGAAAAACCGCTTTCGCGAGCAAGCCCGCTCCCACAGGGTTTTTGTGTTGTGGTCAGTAGCTCAGGCGTTTCTGGAAGAAGAAATGCTTGTACCCCGGCGGGTAATCGGCAATGTGCCCGATCTCGCTATAGCCGCATTTTTTGTAGAACTCCGGCGCCTGGAATTCAAAGGTGTCGAGCCACAGTCCTACGCACTTCCTCTCCCGCGCCAGTTCTTCGGCCATCTGCATCAGCCGGGTGCCCATGCCCTGTCCCCGGGCCTGTTCCGGTACCGACAGCAGGTCGATGAACATCCACTGGTAAAACAACCGGGCATAAAGGCCGCCGAGGATCGCATCGTTATCGTCGCGCACCAGCAGGGCGATGTGCTCGGGTACCGCGCCGTCGGCCTTCGAGGCGTTGTAGGCGCGCAGCGGCAGCAGGATGGCCTGGCGCTCTTCTTCCGTGGGGGTGGGCGAAAACTCTATTCGCAGGTTCATGGCTATATCCTTATGGCAGTGAACCGGCAGCCTATCGTGGTCCCTGTCATTGTTCCAGCACCCTCAGCCAGTGGAACCCTCGCCAATACGCAGATGTCATTTACTGTGACGCGCCATTCCAGAGTGCGACCGATGAGGACATTCCGTGAATATTTTCGAAGCCTTGCGCGAAAGCCACGAGCGCCAGCGTACCTACGCCAAAGCCTTGATCCGCACCAGCGGCGATAGCCCTGAACGCGTCGAGGCGTACAAGCAGCTCAAGTCAGAACTGCAGGCTCACGAAACCGCCGAAGAGCGGCATTTCTACATCCCGCTGATGGAGTTCGACAACGGCGTCGACTTGAGCCGCCACGCGATCGCCGAGCACCACGAGATGGATGAAATGATGGAAGAACTGGACAGTACAGAGATGTCCAGCCCGTCCTGGCTCGCGACCGCGAAGAAGCTGTCGGAAAAGGTTCATCACCATCTCGAGGAAGAGGAGCAGAAGTTCTTCCAGATGGCCGGCAAGTTGCTTGACGACAAGCAGAAAGAGTCGCTGGCGGGCCAATACGAGAAGGAATACCAGGCGCAGCTTGCGTGAGGTAAACCCGACAAATCAAAACCCGGGCAGGCGAGGTGTTCGGCTTTCCAGGCTGAGCAACGTCTGCTTCGCCTCCAGCCCCCCGGCGAACCCGGTCAGTTTCCCCGACGCGCCAATCACCCGGTGACAGGGCGCGATGATCGAAATCGGATTCCTCCCATTCGCCGCGCCCACTGCCCGCACCGCGCTCGGGTTGCCTATCTGCGTGGCGATCTGGCTGTAGCTGCGGGTCTCGCCGAAGGGGATGGTCAACAAGGCCATCCAGACCTTCTTCTGAAAGTCCGTCCCGACGAAATCAAGCTCAAGCTCGAAAGACTGGCGCGTGCCCGCGAAGTATTCGCGCAGTTGTTGCGCGGTGCGTTGCAGGAGCGGGTTGTCCGGCGCTTCACTCATCGGCCCCAGGCGCACCCGGCCCGGTTTGTCGTTTTCCCAGAGGATGGCCGCCAGACGTGAACCGTTCGCCACCAGCTTCAACTCGCCGACCGGTGACGCCAGGGTGATGCAGGTGTAGGTCATGTCGCAAGCATCGCCGATTGTTGAACAGGCGTTAAGGATACTGCTTCACCGAGGAGGCGCAATACGCAATCGCGACCATACTTGCCTACGGCTTTTGATGCGTTTTCCTACTTAAATAAGAAGAAGAGACCGACTCATGAAGTACGAACCTTTTGCCAAATCGCTGATTGCGACCTCATTGGCGCTCAGCTGCCTGATGGCCCATGCGGCCTCCGTGGCCCCGGTCGCCGCCGAAAACGGCATGGTGGTCACCGCCCAGCACCTGGCCAGCCATGTGGGCGTGGATGTGCTGAAGAACGGTGGCAACGCGGTCGACGCCGCTGTTGCGGTGGGTTACGCGTTGGCGGTGGTCTATCCCGCGGCGGGTAACCTGGGGGGTGGTGGTTTCATGACCATCCAACTGGCGGACGGGCGCAAGACGTTCCTCGACTTCCGTGAAAAAGCCCCGCTGGCCGCCACCGCCGACATGTACCTGGACAAAGAGGGCAACGTCATCCCCGACCTGAGCACCCGCGGTCACCTGGCCGTCGGCGTGCCGGGCACCGTGTCCGGCATGGAACTGGCGCTCTCCAAATACGGCACCAAACCGCGCAAGGAAGTGATCGCCCCGGCCATCAAGCTCGCCGAAGACGGTTTCGAGTTGGAGCAGGGTGACGTCGAGTTGCTGGAGTACGCCACCGACGTGTTCAAGAAGGACATCAAGGATTCCGGCGCGATCTTCCTGAGCAACGGCGAGCCGATGCAGGTCGGGCAGAAACTGGTGCAGAAAGACCTCGGCAAGACCCTGCGGGAGATCTCCGAGAAAGGCGCCGACGGCTTCTACAAGGGCTGGGTGGCCGACGCCATCGTCACCTCCAGCCAGGCCAACAAGGGCATCATCACCCAGGCCGACCTCGACAAGTACAAGACCCGCGAACTGGCGCCCATCGAGTGCGACTACCGCGGCTACCATGTGGTCTCGGCACCGCCACCGAGCTCCGGCGGAGTGGTGATCTGCCAGATCATGAACATCCTCGAAGGCTATCCGATGAAGGACCTGGGCTACCACTCGGCCCAGGGCATGCATTACCAGATCGAAGCGATGCGCCACGCCTATGTGGACCGCAACAGCTACCTGGGCGACCCGGACTTCGTGAAAAACCCGATCGCGCATCTGCTCGACAAAAACTACGCGACCAAGCTGCGTGAAGCCATCAGCCCGCAAAAGGCCGGGGTGTCCAAGGACCTCAAGCCTGGCGTAGCCCCCCATGAAGGCAGCAACACCACCCATTACTCCATCGTCGACAAATGGGGCAATGCGGTGTCGGTGACCTACACCCTCAACGACTGGTTCGGTGCCGGAGTCATGGCGAGCAAGACCGGGGTCATCCTCAACGATGAAATGGACGACTTCACCTCGAAGATCGGCGTACCCAACATGTACGGCCTGGTGCAGGGCGAGGCCAACGCCATCGCACCCGGCAAGGCGCCGCTGTCGTCCATGAGCCCGACCATCGTCACCAAGGACGGCAAAGTGGTGATGGTGGTGGGCACCCCCGGTGGCAGCCGTATCATCACCGCGACCCTGCTGACCATGCTCAACGTCATCGACTACGGCATGAACATCCAGGAAGCGGTCGATGCACCGCGTTTCCACCAGCAATGGCTGCCGGAGGAAACCAACCTGGAGACCTTCACCACCAGCCCGGACACGGTGAAGATCCTCGAAAGCTGGGGCCACAAGTTTGCCGGTCCCCAGGATGCCAACCACCTGGCGGCGATCCTGGTGGGCGCGCCGTCGCTGGAGGGCAAGCCGGTGGGCAAGAACCGTTTCTACGGGGCCAACGATCCACGGCGTAATACCGGGTTGTCGCTCGGCTACTGAGGCTTGTGTTTGGAGGGGGACGGACTTATGTTCGTCCCTGATCCACTGACTTCTTCAAGGAAGGAACCATGACCACTGCACTGCTGATCATCGATGTACAGCAAGCCTTGTGCGCAGGCGAGTACGAGTGTTTTCAGATCTCGCGTGTCATCACCACCATCAACGAACTCTCTGCCCGGGCGCGAAAGGCCGGCGTGCCGGTGGTGTTCATCCAGCACGAGGAAAAGGGCAGTCCCTTTGCCCATGAGGCGGCGGGCTGGCAACTGGCCGAAGGGCTGGAAACTTCAGCGAAGGATGCGCGCGTACGCAAGACCACCCCGGATTCGTTCTACCAGACCAACCTGCAGAAGCTGTTGCCGATCGATGACTTCGAGCGCCTGGTCATCTGCGGGCTGCAAACCGATTATTGCGTCAACGCCACGGTGCGCCAGGCGTTGAAACTGGGCTACGACGTGGTGCTGGCGGCGGACGCGCACTCCACGGTCGACAACGGCAACCTCAGCGCCGAAGACATCATTGCCGAGCACAACAAGGACCTGGCGCACCTGACCGGTTCGGTGGCGCGGATCGACGTGGTTCCGGCCAAGGACATCCATTTCTAAACCAGCGCATCCCCCCTGTAGGAGCGAGCTTGCTCGCGATGGTCGTCAACGAAAACCCTGGGTGCCTGACACCCCGCGGCGTTCCGATTATTTTCGCGAGCAAGCTCGCTCCTGCAAGGGACTGCAGGTTGCGCCGTTCTCAGGCCGCGCCGAAGATATCGATCAACTCGTTCAGGAACGCACTGACCAGATCCCGCTGCCGCGCCGAATGCCGCACCGCCGCGTGGAATCCGACTTCATAGCGCAGCAACTGCGGATTGAGTGGATGCAACTGCCCCAGCTGTTCGTGCCGGGCCGCATAATGCTGGGGCAGGAAACCCAGGTGCTGGCCGGACAGGATCAGCAGGGCGGCCCCGTCCATGCTGTCGGTGAGCACGGTCAAGCGTTCGATCGAGGTGGGCGCCGGCATTTCCGGCAAGGGGTGGCTCGGCCAGACCCAGTCATGCTGGCTGACATCCTCGCGGGTCAGCGCACCCACCTGCCCGAACAGCGGGTGCGACGGCGCGCAGTAGGCGATCTGGGTTTCCTGGAACAACGGGAAGTAGTCGATATTGGGCAAGCGATGCCAGAAGTAACCGATCGCCAGGTCGATATGGCCGTTGATGATTTTTTCTTCCAGCAGCGACGACGACAGCTCGGTGAAGTGAAAATACAAACCCTCGTGCCGCGCCCTTAGCCGCGCAATGGCCAAACCGATTTTGGTGTTCGCCACCGGGTCGATCTGCCCCAGCAGGCCGACGTTGATGTTGCCCGAGACCTTGCGGTTGATGTGCTGGACCTCGACCCGAAAGCCCTCGGCAGCGGCCAGTAACCGTCGCGCCGCCTCGACGAACTGAGCGCCCTTGGGCGTTACGGAAAATCCGCCGCGACCGCGTTCGCACAGGCGAAAACCCACCCGTGCCTCCAGCGTCGCCAACTGCGCGCTGATGGTCGGTTGGGTGGTGTTGAGGGCGGTTTGCGCCGCCGAAATCCCGCCGGCCTCGACCACCGTGAGAAATACCCGGATCAGGCGCAGATCCAGCTCCGTTACAGTTCCCAGCCTTCGTTGAGCCGCAGATTATAAAATAGCTATGCGAATAATCAATAACTTAGGTGGCGCAAGTCACTATAAAATGTGTTGGGGCGGCATTATTTGATAAATAAACACAAATAGCCATCATTTGAAAGTAAAGTGTGTGATTTTGGGTGAGGCCGCAGTTCCGCAGTCTATACTGTCGTTTCTATTGTTTGCCTTGTTGGAAATGTGTAAAGGTTTTGATAAGTTTGCGAGTTATAGCCAGGCTATGTCACTATCAAATTCTAGGGGCTACTTGATGATAGGTGATTTTTTAGTTGTATGTCATGATATTCAGGTCGGTGCGCGTGTAATAACCTGAGTTATTAAGTTGCTGTAATCTTCTGGTTTTTCCAGTGCTAATAATTTTTCCGAGGTGCTATCAAATAGTTTGCGAGCTTCGTTTAAGCTGTAGTGGGTTTTTTTTGATGGCTTCGTATTATTTGGTTCGCAAAGAGGGTTGGTAAGTTTGCAGATAGGGGTCTTGCAACGATAGTACTTCTTGCTCATGAGTTTTGATGAGGATTCAAAATGTTCGGCAATCATTTTTCTGGTTTTGCAGTTTGAGTTTTTATTTATGTCCGCTGCGTACAAGAGTTGTCCGACGGTTAACTCGATTTCTCTACAGCAGTCGCCTCTAACGCAATCGTCGCTGAGAATCCGTCGGGTTTTTATCACTCGATACGCTATTTTTTCAATCTGCGGATGAGTTGAAACCCATGGGGCAAGGTGTAGTGCTCGAGTTAAACCAGGATATTTCTTCAGTTGGGCTGATATCATCCGCATAGCGTGTTCCTGTAATTCGTGCATTGGTTGATAGTTTAATTTTTCCTCATTAGGGGCTCTGGATAACCAAAATTCACGAGCGATTTGAGCTACATTCGCAATGCGGGAAAGCTCGGTTATATAGCTTTTTGGTCCAAATGTTTCCAATTGCTCAGCATCAAAGAGTTTGGCTCTCTCAATTTTTGAATTTCGTCTGTCAAAGCCGCAGCCACATTGAAATAAGTTAGCATCTGTCCATTGTTCTAGCGCTTTGCAGGCGGGGCATTGAGAGATTATGCAGCATTGATGGATTGGACAGACTGATAGACCCTTTATATCTTGGAAGATGGTGATCACTTCGGAGCGCAAGCATTCGGGGCAGTAGGTCAAGCGTCGTGAAAATTGCACTGGATTAACTGCAATGTCGTCGACAAGCCAAGAACGGCATGGATAACCTCCGTGACCATAAATATTATCTTCGAATAATGGTTCGAACTCTGGTGCTGCGGCAATCAGCTCAAAAATCAAAGGTGATTGTTCCGTTAATAAGTTCAGTGCGCCAGCACGGCATGGAATCTCCAACGCAGCGCACATGGATTTTACCGTGCTATAGCCATTATAATGCGCGGTTCGCATAAGTATGCCCTTGGGACTTTCCAAAGTTTGTGGTATCCCGACATAGCAAAAAGGCTTTATCATTTTTTTAACTTGTTTGAGTTTTCTTTCAAGCAACTAGTGAGCTGTGTGACTGTCATTCGAAAATAATTTGGAGTGCAGCAAAATGCTAGGTCATCGGCGGCTTCCGCAAAGTCACTAGTTTTCAGCGTGTGATCTCCCCGAAGTAGAGTTATTTGAAAGCTATCATGCAGAAGGTTGCTTAAATTTCTAAAATTTCCGCTAGTGGCGAGATAAATTGCCATATAGTGTTTAGGGTCTGTTAAGTGGATGTAATCATCCAGTTCGCCAAGCCTAATCATTTCCTTTTGTAAGGCTGATAAAACACCAAGCAGGATCGATGATGATTTTTTACCTCCCATTGATAAAGTTTTTAATCGTGCACGATAGGGGAAACGATCACTTAGCTCTTTAGCTGTATTAATCGTGGTTTCAGCGCCGGATGTCCCAGATATTAAAAAAGGAGTACCTGATTTGTTTAGGAGTTTGGTGATCCAACTACATAAGGAACTTTTTGTCTTGATTTGCCCTTTTTCTGCTACGTGGTGGAAATCATCTAGGATTATCAATTTTACGTCCATTGTAGTTAGTCTCTGCAAAATTAGGGTTTCTAGTGTGGTTATGCTTTGATGGTCGTTGGTAATTCCGCCGAGGGTTTGTGCCATTACCATTGATAAACTTTTTATAGTCGCAGATTGTGGAAGTTCAAAATATACACAGGCGCTTATCGTTTTTTTGCAGGTGGAATCTTGAGTGGTATAAGGAGGTGTAAATTGCTTTTCAATCATTTGGCATAGTCTTGTTTTACCTACGCCAGTAGGACCAATTAGCATTGCTGAAGAAGGGTCTCTTCGATTATGGGTGGTGTTGATGCATTTCGATATTAGTCGCATTGCCTCCAAATAGTCCGGGTAAAGAATCGTGCAGTTAGAAAGTTCTTCAAGTTTTTCATTGATAATGGCTTCATTAAATTCGATGTTCATAGTTGTTCTACTTCAAAGGTAGGCGGAGTACTGTCGTCATGGGTTGTTATTTGAGTTGTCTCTATGGATGTATAGTGGTTAATTTCGCTAATTTTCGTTTTGTCTTGTTTGGTTGATTTTGCACCTTTACGTAACTGCTGAAATTTTTCATATTCCTGAGACATGCGCTGACGAAGACGTAGTAATTCGACATTGGCTTCGCTATCGTTAAACTCTCGGCCCTCTGATAAATACTGTTTGTGCAGTAAATCATGCTCGGTCTTGGTCAGACCATTTTGGTAATCCGGACGAGTTGCATATGCACGCTGAGGGTTGCGTGGGGTATCTGGGTGAGCGACCCATATCTCACCTAAATCAAGTGGATTGTAGTAACATATCGCACGTTGTCCCTTTTTCAGTTTCGAACGAATTTCTGGTAGTCCAGGCCCATGCCAACTCAAACATAAAAAATGCACTCTCCCTGCGGCGCTTATACTGGATTCTGTAACGGTACGGCACAGTATATCGAGATCTTCTGCGGTGAATTTTTCAGGTGGCAGGCGATTTTTCATAGCCCGTTCCCAAGCAACGGCTGGAGGTATATTTAATGTTCGATGCTTCCGTTTATGGTAGATTTTTTCTATCCAGTCCTCGACATGCCGATTCATATTTTCCGAGGTATAAGACGCTTCGCTTTCTGAGTCATAAAACTCACACTTTGTTGGATTAGACATGGTGGTGCCTGCTTGCTCATGTAGCCACAGTTCGAAGGTTTCAAAAAAACGCTCTATCCGTGCACGAGCATTCGGCGTGTAAGGAGGACTTCGCTCAAAAGATATATTTAGTCGATCCAAAAAGTGACGAATCGTTGAGTTGTTGAATTCACTACCATTGTCGCTGTGCAAGTAAGTGGGTTTACCTCGTTGACGTTCTTCTCCATGCACCGCAATCAGTGCTTTCATCAAGGCGCGTATTGTTTTTTCTGCGCATGGATATGTTGGTGATAATTCCCAGCCGATTACGCATCGAGTTTTTATCTCAAGTATGACTGTCCAATAGAGAATTTTTCCTAGGATATTTCCCTTTTCATCAACTACAACTATCTTAAGTTGATGGGTATCAATTTCGGCTAAATCTAAAACTTCCTCGGGCTGATAGCTTAGCCTTGTGGAGGAATGATTTTTTTTAACATAATTTTGGCCGTAGCGCGCGGCTTCGCTTGTTTGCGCACATAGCTTTCTTATTCTTCTTTGAATTGTAGATAATGAGGGGGGACGGAGGAGAAGACTGGAGTGTGGGCTGCGGTGGAGATTAATAAGTGAAACTTGACCCTCGATAAATCTAAATATTGTGATAGGTTTCACTGGAGGAATTGTATCTCGGTATTGTGTATCAATCATTTCACCAATGATCTCTTCAACTTCTGGGTCTAGGCGTTTCCCGCGTGGAGCGAAGCTCTGCTCTTTTAATAAACAGAATGGATCACAGTTGTGTTTTTTATAATGCTTTGACCACTTGTATACTGAGTTGTAGCATGGTGGCGAACTGTCACCTATTTCTAGGCTGACTTGTATGATTAATGCGTTTGTCGCGTTCTGGGGTAATGGGCCGCCGAATTTCTTATGTGCGGCGTCGACGTAACGATGCTTGCGTATAGCTGCAATTACTTGTGGATCGTGTGGGTTGAGAAAAGCTAACGCTTTGGAGCCAGCACCTGGAGGACGGGTAAACTGCACAATGGTTTGTTTCGATATTTCGGCATTCATTGCATCTATTTTTAAGGTGAGGGTCTGTGTTCGCTCCAAGTCTCTCAATGTGACTAATTCTGTATCAACATGAATAACCTCCATTATTCTGCCATTGACGGTGTATTGACTTCCAACTGTCGGATCCTCCGCATTCTTATACATAAGCCGGCGGCCTATCGACTACTAGATCCAAGGTCAAACGCTCGGTTAAGTCAGCGATTAAGCCCCCTGTGAAAAGATTGTGGCAGATCGTCCCAATGTCCGGTGCGGTGCTGTCCTCTAACAAGTCGCCCAGCGTCGTCGGCCATTCATGCTGATTTAGATAATGGAAAAAGTACTCTTGTTGCCGTTCGTTGACTGGCCTTAATCGACTGTAAAGGGCTTGCAGGGTATGGAACATTGTGGACCCGGTGATGCACTTTTGGTCGAGGCGCTTGAAATGCCAGCCCTCTTGGACGCACAGCGCATGAAAGCTTTCTAACTTTGCTAATCGACTCTGTCGCTGTTTGGAAAAGTCGTATTTGACTTCGGTGAAATAGCTATCGCCGTGTGCAAGCACAACTAGAAAGTCCGGGGTATAGCGATAGCGTTGTCCATCGTCTATCCAAGTAAAAGTATGGGGTTGGGTGTAGTACTTCACTACCTGTGCGTCGTGCTCCAACCAAATACAATAGGCAGATTCGAGTACCCCGTCGCACGCCATCGAGTGCCCATTTTTTAGGGATGGGAAATCAACAATGAAATTTTGTCGGCGCCGTCGGATTGACTTCCTTGCGGGACCATCTTCGAGGTGTATTTCTTTTGATGTGATAATCATGACTGAAAACTCTCTTAATGTTTGCCGACGCTTCCTCTTGGTGACATATAGGCCTTGGCTAGAAGGTCGATACTTGTCGATTTTTGCATGGTGGCTTGGAGTTGGTTCGGCGATTGTAAGTTTCTGCTTGCTCCGTAGTTAAGTTGATTTTGCTTTCATCTATAGTTGAGGTCGAATGCCTAATGTATTTAGATTAGATCGGTATTTTTTTTCGTCAACTAAAAAGCGACAATTGGATTTATTCTTGTTAAAACAATTGGTTGGGGGAGGTGTTGCTGGCTAGTGTTTACCTTAGTTGGTAAATTTTCTTTTGGGTGAAAGTTTTTACCTTTATTGGTTAATTTTATATTGTTAGGATGTTTGCTAGATGATAGTGCAGGAATAAAGGGTGGTTGTGGAGTTTCACATAATGCATCCGTAGATTTCGTTCAGGGTTGAAAAGTCCCACATATGAGCGGCCCTTTTTTTGTGGCGCGAAAAAGCACCTTGGCTTCTATATCGAGACCAATCATGATGAATTAAATTTATATATAAAAGGCATCTGGATTTCTTCTATAGCAAGATTAAAGGTCGATGTGATGCAAGCTAAGGATTGAACCGGGGGCGGTATTAGTTCTGTACAGTTGTTAAAGGAACTGGACTGCTTCTTTGCCGTTGGATCCACTCTGGGTGACCAAATATTTTGGCATTCAAGCCGACTTGGCCATGATGACCAAACTCGAATACGATCTTGCGGTCGATCTCGCTGATATCCAAGCGTTTCCAGGCGGCTATCAGCCGATCAAATGTTACAAGACGCCGGCATGAAAGTAGTAGTGTGTTAAAATTTAGCAAAATCATCTACTGCGGCCATCGAACTTCGTTCAGCAATGCTCATCGATTTATAACTCTACCAATCAAGAAATATGCGTGCTCAGAATCGCTTCCGATCATCTGGATGGGCCGCCCAGCCGTTCTGATTTAAAACCAAAATTCGGGAAATCTGGTAAGGTTATAGAAGCTTACACATATCGAGAATCAATTATGACCACGCGAGGTGACTCGCAAATACCGCAGTCGCTTTTGTTTAGGCAGTTGAAGAAAACGAGCAGGCTGCAAAAGTGGTAAAAAATTCACTGGCGGCGCTGGCACAAAAGTAACCTGAATAGCAGCCCCAAAGCTTAGGCTTCTGAGTGGTTGAAATGAGCGCTGCCATTCGGACGCATTTATTCGGTGAAGTAGGTAAGGTTTTCTAATGTGCTTTGTGAATCCCAAGCGGCCGGCTGGGTATTTGTGACGAGTATCGTGCTGCTCCATTCTTTTGAAAGTTATTAATTTGGCTGTAGAGTTAACTATTTTTTAATGGTCGAGGAGGGGGCAGGCAGAGGCGCCCACGCTGGCAATGTGGTGATCCTGCGCTTGTTGCCGTTTGTACGGCCCCGACCCTTACGCGAACGTACACAGGATTCCGGTGGTTTCACTGGTCTCTCGCTTGAAGTATGTTGGGCTTCGCTGCCGCATTGATCCAATGATGGCCACTTAATAACGATTGACCGGACGTTGGTGTACGGTCTTACTCATCGCTGCGTTCCCCTCACGGCGGGTGTCCGAAGATGTCTGATCAGCCTCTGAGATACGGTAGATACCAATGGTTTGAAGAAACCGCAGAGGAGCTTCCGCTCAACGTGAGTGAGATCGAGGTGCGCTGGCAATCGCCGAGTTCGTGATGCGGCGGGTAGCCGGGACACCCGCCGGGGAAGACATTTTCAATGGGTGTTACCGCTGTTTGAGAATCGATATCCCCAGCACAAACTGCTTTCGCATTGTTTGCTCAGCCCTGGTTGCTTGGCCCCGGACGCCGAGGACCCTGAGCCAGAGGCGGAGGAAATTACCTTGGAATTCGGCGCACTCGATGTGGGGCTGATCAATAACCTGCGCCATCGCGATGAAAGCCTGGAACCACCTGGCCCACTGGCGGGACTAGGTACGGATCTCCCGTCTCGCGGCACTCATCGTCGAGAACTGTAAAGTCCACAGTCTTGACAGCGACAAAAAGGAGGATCGATAGACGATGACGGCTCGTCTCCTGTTGTATTCGAGGAGTACATCATTTACCCGTTGTAGAGTTTTGTGGGGGCTCAGCTCACTTCCGATTTTCACTCCGGCGTCATTATTACCGCGAGGGTCATCTTGATGAATTTTTCGTTTCGGTCGATCGCCGCCAGGTCGCCGCGTACGTTATCCGCGACTTCAACCGCCCCACGCAACTCTACCCAGTTTGAAAGTTCTAGGATGGCCGCTTCCAGGGCGAGTTGGTTTTAATTGAGCTTGGACAACAGGCAACGCAGCAGGTCTGAGGTGGGTATGGTGTTTCCCCCTTGAAGGGCAAAGCTTAGCAGGGCGTGGCGGCCTCCGATGGAATCAGCTGCCAGCTGCTGCGTGGGTAAAACGGCCGCTGAGGATTGGAAGGGTAGCTCGCGTGAAGCGTTGTTCAGAACCTGGGCTTAACCAAACGTCATGAGTAGCCACTGCTGAGCGGTGTAATCGGTTTGGTCGCTCGTGTCGTTCCGGTTTTCTTCAGTCTTGTTGCTGAGACTGGCACATCATCTAGGCCTGGAATGGGAGCAGCTTCGCGCCAGATCGCTTTGACCGATTCGGCGGCCAGTTCCAGGCTCGCTCGATCGACGGCGGATACCGCATCGATTAACTTGTCTGTGGCCCATCATTTGGCGACCAATATCTGTTCGACGCTGGAGTCTGCCGAGAGCTTGCTGTCTTTGTTCAAAGGGTGATTCGTTTAGATGTTACGGCCATGAACACAACACAACACAACACAGAGCGCCGCGCCCACGCATCCATAATGCTCAGCCGCAGCTCCTGGAGGCGTAAAGTGGGAAGATTGATACCATGACGGTCATAGAGCAAGCGGTAGACGCATTGCAGAAGGCCAGGAAGGTAGTCTTTTTCACCGGCGCTGGCATCTCCGCTGATAGCGGCATTCCCACGTATCGCGAAAAACTGTCTGGTATCTGGGCAGGATACGATCCTAGGGATTTAGAGACGGCTAAGGCCTTTCGGGATAACCCTGCATTGGTATGGGGATGGTATCTGTGGCGGCGCCTCCGCGTTGCTCAAGCAGAGCCTAATGCCGCACACCTTGCAATACCGCGCATGGCTAACTCCCGTCGCCTGGTGTCTGTTATTACCCAAAATATTGACGACCTCCATGAACGAGCAGGCTCGTTAAATGTGGTGCATTTACACGGCAGTTTGGCAATGCCCAAGTGCTTCGCCTGCCATCGGCCCGCGGTTGTGTCACCCGAATTAGCCGTGCCGGATGAGGGCGCTCTGATCGAGCCTCCTAGGTGTCAACGTTGTAACGGCAAAATGCGTCCCGCGGTGGTCTGGTATGGTGAGGATTTGCCGCCCCAGGCTTGGAAGGTCGCAGTCCAGTTGGTGAAGGATTGCGATCTACTGATCTCAATTGGTACCTCCGGGATCGTCATGCCTGCGGCAGGCCTTCCCGACCTTGCGTTGGCGTCTGGAGCTTCGGTCATTCATGTGAACAAAGTTGACGTTACAATGTGTGAACCGAGGGAGTTCATGTTGATAGGTGCTGCCGCCGAAGTATTGTCGATGCTGCTCGAAAGGATAGTGACGGGTAAGTCCAAGGGGCTTGAGCTTTGAGTTTGCATTTCGAGCACGCGCTCTGCCCATTAGACCCCTACAGGCGTCAGTAAGGTGTGTTGGCGGACGCTTACGAATAAGGTTTATAGGGAATTATAGAGTGAAAATAGGTGACCGAATTTGGTCGCCTTGTATTAGGCTGACTACCTCAACGTGTGGAGGCTCAAATGACGATGCCGTTTGAACGGAGCAGGTCTGTCGCACAAACTCATGCTTTCCTGACGGAGCTTGCTCGTGACACCGAAGTGCCCGAACGGGTTAGACAAAACGCTCACTTCCTCTTACGTCACTTTCCTACTAAGCACGATGTACTGCAGGCTGGCCGAATTGAAGAGCAAGCAAAAAAAATAGGGATAGGTACATTTGGCCCCGTTTTTTGCTCCTCAACTGAAGACTGGTAGGAGCCCATTACGGGAGGCAGCTTCCGATCCAACTTGTCTGAATACGTCTGCGATTGTCCAATCTTCTACTCGTCTAGATCATGGTGGGGACGGACAGGAAGCGATTCATTGAAGGCTAGGCTCGGACGCAGGTTTACCTTGCTGCCGGGGTTGAACTCAATCTAGGTACACTTGGATCCGAAGGTGTTGATCGGAATTCCGTGGGTTGCTCATGTCAGCTGGTGCGATGTGCACACTGAGGCGGCCTTTGGTGAATCGTGGTATATCGAACTGACAGCGACGGACAATTTCGTACCGCGACACACGGATCTGGGCGGAGGGCGGCAGGTAACTGCCGTCCCTACCGTGACCCGTTTACGAATGAGGTTTATAGGGAATTATAGAGCGATTATAGAGCGATTATAGAGCGATTATAGAGCGATTATAGAGCGACTCTGGCGGTGGCGCCGCTGACGCCGACGCCGGATTACCCGTAGCACCGCGATGGCAATGACCGAATTAGCCCCTTCGTGAAATACCCACCCGGGTGAGGTTGTTCCCCTAGATAGAGGGCGTTAATTCACGCAGGAGCGTCTGCAGCGTTTCGATTTGACGCGCTTGTTCGCGCAACTGCCGCCGATCCTCGCGATGCTGCAGCAGGTAAGGTTTGATCCGCTCACGTAACACCGCGTGCTCCGTCATCAACTGCTGCAGCTGTGCGTTCAGCGCGTCGTTGGTGTGCTGACTGTGGCGTAGGGTCTGGGATTGTTGACGCAAGTCCACCTTTTGCGCCCGGTGTTCGTTGAGCAAGCGTTCGTGGTCGCGGTACACAGTGACCAATTCTTCCTGTTTGGCCAGTTGTGCGTTCTGCAGGGACCGCAGTTCCTGGCGTAACTGATGGGTTTGCTCGTCGTGCCGACGTAACTCCTGCCCACGTTGGGCCAGTTGCTCTTGCCGATAGTGCTCGAGCGCCTCCCGGGCGTGTCGATGTTTATCCTCGAGCGACTGCAACTGGTTGGCACGTTCTTCGAGCATTTGTTGTTGGCCCGCTACCACCTGGTGCAGTCGCTGGCGTTCACCCTCACTGTCTTGTAGCTGCTCACGTAGTTGCCGTTCGCACTGTCGCTGGTCTTCCAGTTCGTTAGTCAGATGGGTGAGGGTCGCCAGTGAGTGTTCAAGGCGTTCACTTAGATGCGCGCGCTCCTGTGCATAACTCGCCTGCTGCCGATCCAATTCTACCCGCTCTTCGGCCACTGCCTTCTGGGCCTGCTGGGTCAGGCGCTCGGCTAGACTAATCACAAACGAGAGCACTTCGTCATCGACAGTTGGTGTCAGGATCTCGGTGGTGACGTGGTTGAGTTCCTTCAGGTAGCGCTGGATCGTGCTTTTCGAGCCAGTATTTCCCAGCTCCACCCGCACCAGGTCGATGCTGGGATGAAGGTCGCGAGCCAACAGGGCGTCACGCGCCGCGTGCACCAGGGCTTTGTTGATACCGCCTCGGGCCATGTCAGGAGCTCCTGTAGGATTCCCGGATGTTATGCAGTATGGCGCATGTCGTTTGCCTTGCTTGACCACGTGCTGTCATTGGATGGCGTCCAACGTTGGCTAGGTGCGAACCCGCGTAGCAGGAGGGCAAGTGCATGACCACGGCCGCGGAGCGTTACCTGCAGGCGGCGCGCCGGGAAAGCACGACACGCCGCTACCAACAAGCCTTGGCGCATTACGAGACAGACTGGGGTGGTTTTCTCCCGGCCTCCAGTGACAGCATCGTGCGTTATCTCGCCGAGCACGCGGAGTTCCTGGCTATCAGCACCTTGCGCGGCCACTTGGCGGCCTTGGCGCGCTGGCACCTGAACCACGGGTTTGTCGACCCGACCAAGGCCCCACAAGTGCGGGACGTGTTGCGCGGCATTCAGGCATTGCACCCGCGGCAGGTCCGGCAAGCCGAACCGTTGCAACTGCGCGAACTGGAACAGTGCGTGGCGGCATTACAACTCGAGACAGCGTCGCCGGACCTTGCTTTGCGCCTGCGTGCCGGCCGCGACTGTGCCTTGCTGCTCCTGGGTTTTTGGCGGGCCTTTCGCAGCGACGATTTGTGTCGTCTGCGCATTGAAACCAACCAGCTCGTGCCGGGCGAAGGGCTGAGCCTGTTCCTCTCCAGCAGCAAATCCGACCGTGAGCATCAGGGCCGCACCGTCAGCGTGCCGGCTTTGCAGCGCCTGTGCCCAGTGCAGGCCTATGAGGAGTGGTTGAGCCTCAGCCAGTTGCAGGCCGGGCCGGTGTTTTGTGGCATCGACCGCTGGGGCAATTTGTCCACCGAGGCCCTGCACCCCTACAGCGTGGCGCGGGTGGTGCGCCGGGCTCTGACGCGTGCCGGCGTCGCCGGCGAGCGCTACAGCGGCCACTCGCTTCGCCGCGGTTTTGCCACTTGGGCCACGCGTAACCAATGGAGCACCAGAGCCTTGATGGAATATGTCGGCTGGCGTGACGTGCACAGCGCCCTGCGCTACGTGGAGGCCGACGCGCCGTTCGGTGACTGGCGACGTCATCCGGATGAGTCAAAATGACTGCGTCGCGACGATTTCGTACTGGGCTACGGCCTACGGTATTACAGCCGTAAAACCAGGCCAATTCACCCTTGAACTGAACGATTTAATAGGTATGAGAAACCAAGATTCTCAAACCTCATGGTGTTTTTGGCACACAGAGGCGCGATCGACGGTACGCCGAGGAGGAGAGGGGGTGTGATTACGACAAGCCCATTGCGGACACCGGCGATTACGTCCATGTGCAATCTGATTTTGTGTGTTGGCTTGAAGTGATTTACAGGGCAGAAAACTTTCGGAGGCCATCAAGTTCAACGTGGCTGGAGCGTGCACAGTTCGTGCGAGGAGAAGAACATGACAATGCCGAGCGAGCGCACGCGTTTGCTGATTCAGACGCGAGGCCGCTCAAACTGATAGTGTTGATGAGGAAAGGTCAGCAGTTGCCCGTTGCTTTGGATGAGGTCACGGTGATCTATCGCCCTGATCTTTTGACCTCTGAGTCCGAAGATTTCGCCCTCACTCTCATCGCAACCCTCAATAGGGTTCTTCCATCAGATCGCGATTCTCAGCTGGATGAGGCACACCGTCTTCTGAAGGTGAAGGAGTATCGTGCAGCGATTGTCTCAGCAGTCACGTACCTCGAGGTGAGCTGCGTGGTGTGATGCGTCTTCTGCTTGCGCGCTCGATAGCGTTTGCTTTGACACTTGGCGTTCAAGGTTCCGCTTGAGGGCCGAGAGCCCGCGCTCCAAAGCTTCGTCATTGATATCAAGCATGAGCACGCGATAACCCGCGACAGCAGATACTTGCGCGATTCCGTTGCCCATGGTGCCGGCACCGATGACGCCAACAGTTTGAGTGGTCATTCAATTACACCTTCAGTAGAAATATGGCTGATAGCATCGATAACAGCCTGTGCTGCTCGAAAAGCCTCTGCTGACGCAGGAACACCTGCATACACGGCGCAGTGGAGGAGAACCTCACGGATCTCCGTCACGGTACAGCCATTGTTAAGTGCCCCCCGTACATGCCCGGTGAGCTCCTGAGGCGCTTTGAGCGCAGTCAATGCTGCAAGTGTTATGAGGCTTCGGGTTTGAAGAGACAGACCAGGGCGAGTCCACACGCCACCCCATGCATGCTCGTTAATGAAGTCTTGGAGGGGTTGCCTGAAGGCGGACGCATCGTTCATGGCCTTATCGACAAACTCATCTCCCATTACGTATTTTCGGATATCGATCCCGCTTAGTTTTTGATCAGTCATCTGGCTTCCTTTGTAAGGGATAGATGGAGGGTTCGATTAAAGGAATTTGATGGGGTAATTGATGATCACTCGGTTGTCGTCCATGCTGAAATTGCTGAAATCTCGCCGTAGTGTCGAGTTGCGCCATTTGAGCGAAAGGTTCTTAAACGCACCGCTTTGAATGACATAGGCGATTTCGGATTCACGTCCCCACTCTTTGCCGTTGTCCGTAGTGCCGATGTGGACGTTGTCACCCGAAATGTACCGGTTCATCAACGTCAAACCTGGAATGCCCCAGCCGACAAAGTCGTAGTCATGTCGCAGTTGCCAGGACTTTTCTCCGGCGTTGTCATAGCTAGTGATAAAGCTGTCGTTCGCCAGGGAGCCGCCACCTGCACCGTTGACCCGCATCCAACCGGTGCTCCCATGAACTTGCTGCAACCCGACATAAAAAGTGCTTGTGCCTTTCTTGGCCGAAAGCATGGCGGTGTAGGTTTTGTTATCCATCTGACCGGATTTAGCTGCACCGTCTTCGTCGCCTAGAAACACACCAGTATTTGCACCGAGCTTCCACGACCCGACCTCTTGCGTATGCACAACATTGAGGTACTGCTGCTTGTAGATGTCTTGTAGCTCCGCATACCAGAGGCCCACAAGGGTGGATTTGTTGTTGAAGGTGTATTCGCCTCCTGCGAAGTTGAATCGATCCGAGGTCGCCCCAGGTCTGCCGGCCATGAACATGTCATCCATGCTGGCGTCGTTACGAGGACTGTTAGCTCTGAATTGACCGGTATAGAGGCTGAGGTTTTCGATTTCTTTAGAGGTGATCTGAGCGCCACGATAAGTTTGGGGCAGAGATCGGCCATCGTCGGAACGGAGGATGGGTAAGGCTGACTGCCATTCACCGACCTTGAGTTCTGTCTGTGAAAGTTTGGCCTTCAGTGCGATCCCTAGCCGACCGAAGTCATCAGCTGGACGTCCGTCGTCATGCACAGGCAATAGCTGGGTTCCTGCCGTGCCACGGCCACCATCAAGCTTGATCGAGTACAGCCCCAAAACATCGACGCCGAAACCAACCATGCCTCCGGTGTAACCTGACCGAACATCTAGGATGAAGCTTTGTGTCCACTCCTCAGCTTTCGATTGTGGGTTCGTAGAGTCGAGAAAATTGCGGTTCTGATAAAAATTTCGGAAGTTGAGGGAGGCGCTAGCATCATCAGCGAATCCCTCGGCCATGACTGTCATGGAGGTTGTTGAAAACAACAACCCAATAGCAACAGGTACAGCTAAAGCAGAAAGTTTGGGTCGTGCAGAGCGGATAAGGATATTCATTGTTGTTATTCCTTTTTTCTGCGCGCAGGTATCCTCACAACGGAAATGCTGCGTCGAATGATCGAGAGTGAAAGGGGCGCTATTAATCAGCGCTTTGAACGAGAAAGCAGTGCCGTCTTTAACGTGGCTCTACTAGGCGATTTAAGTTCGTTAAGTGCCTTTGGCGTCAACGAGCACAGCCATCAGCAAGGCATCAACCTCACCACGATTCACCCACGAGTGATTCGTCCCTCGTTGAATGACAACGTCAAATGGCTTCATGTCCACTTCATCGTCATCCAGTACGAGAGTGATGGCACCTTGCAGGAGGATTATGTAATCCGTCGTGGCGCTTTTATGCATACCGGGATCCCGTTGGGTATCCGGCTGCACATGCGCGGCGTTCATGCTGGCGAATAAGTCGCTCCAGGCTTTCGACTTCTCTTCAGGAGAACGGTGAGCGCTACTGGCTTCTGGCGGAATTTGGAAGAAGCGAAATACGGTTCCAGATGTAGGGGGCTCTAGGGAGTTAGAGCAGGCTCCGAGGTCAGTGTTGGTAGCGTGGTCGTGAGGGGCTTCAGCGGTTGTCCACAGCTCGGTCAAACCACCAATTATGTTGGTGGCTGGGCCGTCCGAGAGTACGGAGGAGCGACCTTCGTGATTGTTGCAGGTAATTATCCGGCGAACAGGAATAAGCATTAACTGGCACTCTTATTATTGGTTGAGCCGTATGCGAGGCACGCTAACAGTACGTGAGCTGCCTCTCCTCATCTTACGAATCACCCGGTACCAGAGCGAGGTCATAAGCGGATGCAAACGGGTCATTTTCGGACAAGGGAACCTGTTTTTCGTCGGTTGTATTTACACTTCCTCTCGGATTTGGCGAGGAGTCTTAGCTGTCCACCGCTTAAATGCGCGTCTAAAATTTGTACCGTCGCTGAAGCCTAGCTTGGCAGCGATGTCCTCGGTGCTCATCTTCGTTGTCTGCAGGTACTCAATTGCAAGGCTGCATCGAACGTCATCCAAGATCGCCCCGTAGTCTGTTCCCTCGGCCTCCAGCTTGCGACGCAGAGTTCGGGTGGTAAACCTCATCTGTTCAGCCACTTGTTCCATGGATGGGAATTTGTTCGGAGTAAGCATCATCAACTGGTACACCTCACCCGAAACGCCGGAGGATGTCTTGGCTTTGCCTATCAGTCGGTCACAGGTTTCCTGAAGCAAGCTGCGAGTTAAGCGGTTAGCCAATTGAGGTGCCTGATCCAGGATGGCGCTAGGGTAATGCAGTTCATTGGCCGGCTGATCGAATAGGCATTCGCACGCCAACCAACGTTCATACAAGGCTCTGTTTCGTGGGGCCGGGTATGAAAAGAGAGCCTTAATGGGTTGGCAGTCTGGGCCTGCCGCGTCATGTAGGTGGGTAACGTGTTGAGCCATTTGTTGCTGAATCAGAAACTCACGGGTCTCTTCAGTCATCAGGTTGAGGTAGATGTCAGAGAATTCCCAAATCGCAGCCCCAGCTTCTTCTCGCCAACTGATACGTAGGGTGGGTGTCGCAAGCGGGTGATACTTCACGCCGAAATCAAAGAAGTCTCGAAGTGTGAGGCTGCACATCAGCGCATACCCATACATGCCATATGCCGACAAATGCATGCGAGCACCGACCTGGAAGGCTGTAGATGCGTCTGCTGCCGCTTTGATGACGTTTTCGCAGGCCTCTATGTACTGATGTACGGAGGTCAGCGCATTTGGATCGTGGACTTTGCTGGTATCTAGATGCGTGTTACGAAGAACCACTTCAGCAGTAATTCCTTGCTCGGCAACCGTCTCCACAAGCGTGGCTATCTTGTAGGGGGCGAAGATCTTTTGGTTCAGCAATACTTGTCCGGGTGCCGGCATGGTTAGGCCTATGACTAATGTCCGAATAGGATTGGAAGATGTCCCTTAGAAACCTTACCAGACTATCGGCACGCTCGTAGTATGACTCCAACAAAAAGCCCTCGGGCAATATAAAAACGGAGTCACCATGAAAGAAAAACTTCATGCTTGCGTCATCGGCGCGGGCCTCATGGGTCATGGCATCGCACAGGTTTTTGCTCAAGCCGGGCACAAAGTCACCATCTGCGACCCAGACGCAGCCATCCTTGAGGTTGCTCCCCAACGTATCGCTCACAACCTTGAGCAGATGGGGATTTCCCCTGGCGCTGTACTCGCTAACATATTACTGACGCAGGATCTAAAAAGCGCTGCTGCGGATGCGGACATCGTCATTGAGGCGATTCCTGAGCGTTTGGAGTTGAAGCAGAAGCTGTTTGCCGAGATAGCTGAATACGCTCCTGAACATGCAATTTTGGCGAGCAATACCTCGGTGATCCCCATCACCTCGATTGGCGAACTTCTGAGCGATGATGCTCGCGCTCGCCTTGTTGGCACGCACTGGTGGAACCCCCCGCATCTGGTTCCGCTGGTTGAGGTTGTACGTACCGAATACACCAGCGAGGCCGTGTTCGAGTCGACATTCCAACTGCTTCTGAGTCTCGGCAAATCTCCTGTGAAGGTTTATCGAGACGTTCCAGGTTTCATTGGTAATCGTCTCCAGCATGCGATGTGGCGAGAGGCTATCTCCTTAGTCGCCCAAGGCGTATGCGATGCAGAAACAGTTGATACGGTCGTCAAGCAGAGCTTTGGCATGCGGCTGCCTTTCCTGGGGCCCATGGAGAACGCAGATCTTGTGGGGCTAACACTCGCCAAACAAGTGCACCAGGTCATCTTCCCTGACCTTTGCAACGACACCCAACCAAACCATCTCTTAGACCAACTGCTTGAGCATGGTCACGAGGGTATGCGCTCCGGGCAGGGACTCCGGGCCTGGACACAAGAGCAGGCTGATGAAGTACGCAAACAACTCGCGCTTCGCCTGATCGACTCCGTTAAACACCCGGCTAGTTGATAGCCCCTGCTGAGCAAAAAACATGAACAATAAAAATCGGAAAGTAATCATCACTTGCGCCGTCACCGGGGCGATGCATACTCCAACAATGTCTGAGTACCTGCCGATTACACCCGAGCAGATTGCGCAGCAGTCGATTGAGGCTGTCGAAGCCGGTGCCTCCATCGTGCACTTGCATGCGCGCGACCCCATTGATGGTCGCCCCTCACCAGATCCAGCTCTTTTCGATCAGTTCGTCCCTGAAATCGCTCGTCAGACTGGCGCGGTGATTAATATCACTACCGGTGGCAGTACGCGTATGACTCTTGCAGAGCGACTCGCATATCCACTGCGGGCAAAGCCTGAGATGTGCTCGCTGAACATGGGCTCGATGAACTTTTCGATTCATCCAATCGCTAAGAAAATGCAGAACTGGAAACACGAATGGGAAAAACCATACGTGGAAGGAATGGAAGATCTTATCTTTCGGAACACCTTCAAAGACATCAAAAATATCATGCAAGAGCTGGGGGAGTCAGGCACTCGGTTCGAGCTTGAGTGCTATGACGTGGGGCACCTATACAACCTTGCATATTTCGTGGATGAAGGGCTGATCAAGCCTCCATTTTTCATCCAGTCGATTTATGGGGTGCTGGGAGGTCTCGGGCCAGATCCAGAAAATCTCGCGATGATGCGTGGCGTGGCTGATCGACTGTTCGGGCGCAGTAGCTATGAATTTTCCATTTTGGGTGCTGGTCGCCACCAGATGCCTTTGCTCACTGTCGGCGCGATTATGGGTGGCCATGTACGTGTGGGCCTGGAAGACAGCATCTACCTAGAGAAAGGCGTAATAGCAAAGAGCAACGCCGACCAAGTCCGAAAGATTCGTCGAATTCTCGAAGAGCTTTCTTATGAAATTGCAACGCCTGACGAAGCCCGACAGATCTTGGGATTGAAAGGCGCGCATAACGTGGGTTTCTGAAATCCAATCTGGCGAAAGCCACCCCTAACATCCATGTATGCAGGTCGATGACCACTTATCGAGTGGTCGTTGCTTAGCGCTTCGTGGAAAAAACAATAATAATACCAGTGCGAGGGTTCACTATGACCAACATCCAGACGGTCAGCGGAAACGATGCTGATGCGAGTAGCACCGCTAGCGGCTCAATAGCGGAAAATGCTGTCTATCGAAAGATCACCTTGCGGTTGGTTCCGTTGCTGTTCTTAGCCTACCTGCTCGCTTTTTTGGATCGCATTAACGTCGGCTACGCAAAACTACAGATGAGTGCCGATCTGGGCTTTTCAGAAGCCGTATATGGCTTGGGCGCAGGCATTTTTTTCATCAGCTATCTGCTGTTTGAGGTGCCTAGTAATCTCTGGCTTGAGCGCATCGGTGTACGGATAACACTGCTGCGCATTATGGTTCTCTGGGGGCTTGTATCTGCCTCGACCATGCTGGTGCAAACCCCTGAGCAATTCTATTTCGTGCGATTGCTTCTAGGCATCTGCGAAGCCGGTTTCTTCCCTGGCATCATCCTCTACCTCACCTACTGGTTTCCGAGTTCACGGCGTGGAAAGGTTACAGGCCAGTTCATGTTTGCCATCCCTGTTGCTGGCATTATCGGTGGGCCGTTATCGGGTTGGATCATGTCTTCGATGGATGGCGTCAGCGGTCTGCAGGGCTGGCAGTGGATGTTCTTGATCGAGGGGATGCCGACTGTCTTGCTTGGGTGCCTCTGTTACGTCCTTCTCGCAAACCGACCCTCCGAAGCGAAGTGGCTTTCGGCTAGCGAAAAGCAAGTCGTAATCACCGCAATGGAAAGGGATGCGGATTCCAGCGTGAGTAACGGGCATGTCGGGATGCTATCCAAAATGCGTCTGGCCCTGAGCGACTCTCGGGTTTGGTTGCTCGCTTTCATTTACTTCACCACAGCCTGTGCAAACTACACCTTCACCTTTTGGTTGCCCACGATCATCAAAGGGTTGGGCGTGACGGACGTCTCACATATCGGGATATATTCCGCAATCCCCTATGTTTTTGCCGCTCTCGGGGTTCTTTTTGTCTCCGCGAGTTCTGACAAGCGCAAGGAGCGTCGTTGGCACGTTGGAGGCTCTCTTATTCTCGGAGCAATCGGCCTGGCCACCACTCCATTCCTGAACAACTCGTTGATGGCAACGTTGCTTGTGCTCAGTTTCGTTGGCTTTTTCCAGTTCGGTGCAGGTATCGCCTACTGGGCCATCCCTTCAACCTACTTGAACAAAGCTACGGCAGCAGTAGGCATAGGCTTGGTCAGCTCGATTGGTGTAGTCGGTGGATTCGTCAGCCCGGCATTGCTTGGTTTCATCAAAGATCTAACTGGAAGTCTCGACAACGGTATTTTCACCGTTGCCTTGCTGATGCTTGCTGGCGGGTTGGCAATCCTTGTTGCTTTGCCTGCAAGAGCAGTACGTGTAGGTATTGAGCCGTAGACGTACACCAATGTCTCTGCTACTAGAAGCGAGTAACTGCCTTAAGCCTCGCCAAGTGAAGTCTACAAAAACCGCTTACCGGCGAATTCGTCGAAACCAAAGGCGGCAATCAAAAAACGCTAATGGAATGGAAAGCAGAACACGGCTCCGCAACTGTCGAGTCCTGGCTGACCAAGTGATTTTGGTTTGAGTACAAAAGGGCCCTTAGAGGGCCCTTTTTTGCAAGTGTTAGTGGGCGCAATGCGCCTCACTCAATTAGAAGATATCAATAGGAAGCTCAGTAATCAGCCGTATCTCGTCAATATCGACGTACCTGTAACCAGTCGTTGCACGATGGGTCGCCTGCCTAAGTCGGAACGATAATCCGTTAGCAGGGCCAGACTGAATTACGTACCGTATGTCAAAATCCCGTTCCCAGTGCTTGTTGTCTTTGTCCGGGTCGTAAACAAAGCGAGCAGTGTAAAACGGGTTGTTACTGTGAGAGTTATCCATGTTGTCGCCCCTTACATACCTAGCCATCACTGTCAGGCCAGGAATGCCGAATGCGGCGAAATTTAAATCATAACGTAGCTGCCAGGATCGCTCGTTAGCTTCACTGAACGTAGCATACTGCACTGCGTTTCCGATCGTAACTGTTCCACCCATGGTGCCGAAACCGATCCAATCCAAGGGTTCGTCGCCGTTGATCTGCTGGTGAATTAGGGAAACGGTATGGGCGCCGGAAGTGTAGGCGCTGGAGAGCGACCAAGAGGTATTGTTTATCGGGCCGGCTAGACTCTTACCATAATTTAGAGTTCTGTAAACGTTAAGGTCGAAGTTTAGCCTCCTTCCTTGGTCAATAGAGTAGGAATATTTAGCATTTCCATAGTATTGATGCCAGGCATCCTCAAGTTGCCCCGCGTATAGGCTTAAAGATATGCCGCTGTCTTGGTATCTTCCACCTATGAAGCTTGCAGAGTCATATGTAATAGCTTTTCCGTTCCGTTTCAGTGCGTAGTCGGTAGTGAACCGATCATTGTCATTGCTTGAATCAACACCTGTTTGCCGGGTGAAATGGCCAGACTCTAACGAAAAATTATCAAATTCGTTGACGTTGAGTTGAAGGCCTGTCGCTAAGCTAGGAAATAGTCGCACGGTGTTTACGGCTAGCACTGGCGTCATAGGCATCTGCTGGCCGTATTTTAACGTGCTTTTGGATAAGCGTGCCTTTAAAGCTCCACCAGCTCGAGAGTAGGAGTTATCAGGTTTTCCATCGCTACCATCTGGCAGTAGACGCAAACCTGTTGTTCCACCTCCGCTATTCAGCTTAAGGCCTAGAGCGCCTTGCGCATCTATGCCGAAGCCCAGTAAGCCGGGTGTGAAACCAGACTGATAGTCCAACATGAAACCTTGGGCCCATTCTTCGGCATACCCGTTCCTGTCAGCAGGCGGTTTCGTTGCATTTGTGCCCGCTGAGTTCGAATTGCCGTGGCGGAAATCCCTATAAAAGAAGAAGTTTTTATTTGTGAGTGTGAGCTTTCCGCTATCAATGAGGGGGTTGCTGAGCTGTTGATCCGCCTCAGAAATTTCCGCTGCGGTCAGGCAAAATGCACCCGTCAAGAATAGAACGTGACGATACATATTGTGTACCTTCCTTAATTGTTTTTGTGTGGAAAGGTAATGCTGGGGTGGTATTTTTATTGAGTGTCGTGGGTTGTTATAATTTTTTCCTGCGCTACCTCAAGATGTATTTTCTTCGTGATGGCTCTGATCGAACAGAGCTAGGTTGCTTGTTTAACGTCGATAAATGTATTGCTAATTCGCAGTTGATTTTTCATCGGTAATAGTGAGTTGAACTGTTGTTTAAATTCAATCCCGCATACTAGGTTTGCAGTTGATATATTTAATAAGGCGGGACGGCCAATCGAGTGGTTTTTACACGCAGGACATCGATTAATTTATATAAAAATCATCCTTGTCCTTGGCAGGGTTACCACCAAGGACATCAAGACAAGGAGCTGATTAAAATGATCGAGGTAGGCCGAGCCAACGCTCTCCGAGCAAGTTCGCGAGCATATCGTCGGTCAATGGGGCGAACGAATACAGGCGAATGTCGCGATAGTAACGTTGCATTGGATACTCGAGGTCGAACCCAGCTCCTCCCATGGTTTCCATTCCTGTTCGCACAGCTTCATTTGCCGCCTTACTCGCAGCGAGCTTGGCAATAGCCGTCGAGACTTCAATGTTGGCTTGACCCTGTTCCTCTGCGATCGCCGCCATCTGGGTGGTGAGCCAAGCTTGTTCCAGCGCCACTCCTGCATGCACCAAGCGATGTTGAAGGGATTGGAACTGACCGATGGGACGGCCAAACGCCTGTCGGTCTCGAGCATACTCAACTGCGAGCTGTTGAGCGCCGCGGCCGATGCCCGTTGCTACCGCTGCGGCGTTCAGACGCTCTGAATTAAGGGTGCTCAAGACTTGAATGAAGCCTTGGTCGACCTCTCCCAGCACCGCGTCATCGGAGAGAGCCACGTCGTCGAATGCAACGGAACAGGTGTCATAACTATTAATCGCGAAGGTGTTGATTTCAGAGGCCGATACACCAGGAGTAGGCTTGTCGACGAGGAACATCGTCACTCCCCGCGAACGATGCTCACTGGTGCGAGCAAGCACTATCAATAGATCGGCGTGCATTGCACCGCTAATCCAGTATTTGCTGCCGGTCAATCGCCAGCCATTATCGACACGACGGGCTTTGGTGCGCATCGCTTGAAGAATATCTGTGCCACCGCTTTCCTCTGTCAGGCAAAACGAGGCTTTGATGTCACCTGCACACAGTTTTGAAAGGTATTTGTCCTGTTGATCAGGGGTGCCGTACTGACGAAGTAGCCGCGTCGCCATGAACTGAACAACACCGAAAACGGCCATAGATGTGGCCATCCGGCCCAAGGCCTCGAGTGTTAGCACCTGGAGTTTTGGGGTTCCGCCAGCGCCCCCAAACTCCTCCTCAATCCCGACTCCCCAGACCCCTAATTCTGCCAAGGCCTTGTGTAAGCCGAAATCAAACTGCTTCTGGTTATCCATTTTTTGCACATGGTCTACTGGAGAAACACGCTTAACGGTTCCTTCGACAGCTTCGCAATAAAGTTGCTCTTCTTCGGACAGGGGTAACAGCATCATTCATCTCCTGACTTTTCTTTTTGTAGGTTTTGTAGCCCCAAGTGGCGATGACACCTGGGACGGCAGGTAAGGTCGTGGGTTATTCGGGCTTGCCGACGGTCAGCGCATGTTTCGGCATCATCGTTAGCATGGCGACAGCTGCAACAACCATGATCAAACTGATCGCGTACATACCTGCGTGATCTTTGCCGGTTACCTCGCGAGCCAAGCCGATGATTGATGGCGCAGCAAATCCGCAAAGAGAGCCTAAGGAGCTCACCAATGCGATCCCTGCTGGTGCGCTTTTTCCTTTCAGGTAGGTGGCCGGGATGGCCCAACAAACAATTATCGCCCCGCTGAAGCCAAATGCTGCCCCGCTGAGTAGCGCTAATGACAAGCCCAGAGAGTCGGAGAGTGTCGACAGTGAAAGCATGGCAGCGCCAAAGAGGACACTGATGCAGTAATGAAGGCGTCTTTCCCGACGTAGGTCAGAGCTACGTCCAACCAGAATCATGCCAAGTGCAGCACAGCTGAACGGAATTATGGCGTAGAGGGAGATGTGCGTGATGCTGGCTACACCGAGTTTTTGGATCATCGACGGTAGCCAAAAATTGAACGCATAGGTACCGAGGGCGGAGCTGAAATAGAGAAATGCGAGCACGTAGACACGGGGATCTACGAGGGCACTGAAGATTGCTTCACCACTGTGCGCATTGCCAGCTTCGGGATCTTGGGTAGCCTTATCACGAGTCATAAGGTCATGATGCAGTGCTTTTTCCTCTTCACTCAGCCAGGCTGCTTGCTCGGGCCGATCACACAAGAGTACGAAGCAGGCCACACCGATGAAAATGATCGGTAGTGCTTCCAGAAGAAATAGCCAGCGCCAACCAGCCATGCCAGCGACACCGTTCATTCCTTCCATGATCAGGCCTGAAATCGGGCCGCCCAGGATAGGCGCTACGAGAGTCGCAAGAAGCAGGGTGCCGGTTACCCGACCGCGTAGATAGCTGGGAAACCAAAAACTGAGATAGAGGATGACTCCAGGGAAGAAGCCAGCCTCGAAGATCCCAAGAAGCAGTCGTATCAGGTAGAGCTGTTGGGCTGTTGAAACCAACATCGTGGCAGCAGAAGCAAGACCCCAAAGAACCATGATTCGGGTCATGGTCTTACGAGCGCCAATCTTGTCCAGCAGCAAATTACTGGGGATCTCAAACAGGGCGTAACCAATAAAAAACACACCGGCGGCAAAACCGTATTGGCTTTCCGTGATACCAAGATCCGGTAGCATTTGAAGCTTCGCATAACCGATGTTGACCCGATCGAGGAAGGCGAATACATACGCCACAAATATCAAGGGTAGAACGCGCAATGCTATTTTCTTGAACAGGATTCTGTTAGTGCTGGATGCGTCTGCGAGGCTCCAGTTGGAAGCATCTATCGTCGATTTCATGGTGAGTCCAGTTTTGTTATTGTGCGGACTTCGAATGAAAGGCGCGCGTGGACGCCTTTCACCATTTAGGCTTACTCGGATTTAATAGAGTTTCTCAGTATTCCAATTCCCTCGACTTCTACTTCAATGACATCCCCAGATTGCATCCACAATGGAGGGGTTCTGAATGCCCCTACGCCGCCTGGTGTTCCAGTAGCAATTACGTCTCCTGGGAGGAGTTCTGTGAATGTAGAGATGTACTCAATCAGATCCGGGATTTTGAAAAGCAGATCGTCAATCCCTTCACGTTGAACTACTTCCCCATTCAGTCGCGTTTCGAGCACGAGGGCATCGACGTTGGCGATTTCGTCTTGAGTGACTATCCACGGGCCAAAACTACCGCTGCCTACAAAATTCTTGCCGGCAGTGAATTGGAGAGTGTGGCGTTGCCAGTCACGAATCGAGCCGTCGTTGAACAGGCTGTAACCTGCAACATGGGACATGGCATTCTGTTTTGAGATGTGCCTTCCAGGTTTGCCTATCACCACCGCCAACTCACCTTCGAAATCGAAGTCAGTAGATACTTTCGGCAAGATCATTGATTGGTTATGGCCGACCTGAGCGCTTGCGAAACGGGTGAACAGCGTAGGGTGCTTCGGCGTTTCCCGGCCAGTCTCAATAATGTGCTTTAGGTAGTTGAGACCCACGCACAGCACCTTGTCTGGATTGGGTACGACCGGCAGCCATTCGACGTCTTGAATGCTGAGTCGCGGTGCGGCGGTAAGCTTAGCCAGGTCGGCTAAGCCGTCATCGGAAGCAAGAACGGAGCGTAAGTCGGGGTATTTCTGACCCAGCACGGCACCGGCGTCCACCACAGTATCGCCATCAACGACACCATACGAACGGCGCCCATCATGGATGAAGGATGCAATCTTCATTTGTAGTCTCTCTCCGGCTTACTCGAGGACGATCAGTACGTGGCCATCGTCGACGTTGTCGTTCTCGGCCACCTTGATTTCTTTGACGATGCCAGCGTCGTCCGCTTCCACTGGAATCTCCATTTTCATGGACTCCATGATGATTACTTCGTCGCCGAAGTTGATCTCTTGGCCGACCTGGACGTTGATCTTCCAAATGTTGCCGGCCATAGGCGCTTTGATTTCGCTCATCAGTTGCTCCTTTCTTGTTTTAAGGTGTTAAACCGGGTAAATCCCGTTGCGGCGATCGATACGGGGAATCGCGCGACGGCTGTAAAGTGCGAAGCGCTGAATCAGCTCATCGCGAAGTTCGTCGGGGTCTACCACGGCCTCAAAAGAGAACTGGTCTGCTGGGTCGAAAGCGTTGATGTCCTTGGAGTATTCCTTTTGTTTCTCGTCGATGAAGGCTGCACGGGCCTCACCCTCGAGGGATTGGATTTCATTGAAGTGGATAGCGTTGATCGCAGCGTCAGGGCCCATGAGGGCGGGCATTGCACCTGGCAGGGCAAGTTGCGCGTCCGGTTGTGTTGGGGCACCCGACATACCCAGGTAGCCGCCACCATATCCTTTGCGAACCATCACGGAGATACGTGGAACCTTCGCTTCGCAGACTGCATGCAGGAGCTTGGCGCCATGGCGAATAATCCCGGCTTTCTCCACAGCGCTGCCGATCATGTAGCCGCTGATGTCCTGAAGGAACAGCAGTGGAATATTGAAGGCGTTGCAGGCCCAGATAAAGCGGGTTGCCTTGTCGGCGCTGTCGTTGAACAGCACGCCGCCTTTGTTCTTTGAGTTGTTAGCTACGATCCCGACTGGACGACCACCGAGATAGGCGAAGGCGGTGTAAGCTTCTTTGGCGAACAGCGCCTTCACTTCGAAAATAGATCCTTCATCGACAAGCGCTTCGACGAGCTCTTTTACATCGTACGGACGGTTCTGGTCGGGAGGAACGATCTCGGTGAGCGAGCGCTTGGAGCCAGGCATCTTCGACTTCCGAAGAGGTGGCAACTGACTGTTGTGGCTCGGGAAGAATCGCAGGTAATCGGCAGCAGCTTTCAGCGCTTCCTCTTCAGTTTGTGCCAGGTAGTCGCCCAGACCGCTCACGGCGCAATGCATGCGGGCGCCGCCCATTTGCTCTTCCGTGACTTTCTCACCGATCGCCATTTCGGCGAGTCTGGGTGAGCCGAGATAGGCAGTCGCTTTCTTGTCTACCATGATGACCAGGTCGCACAGGGCTGGGACATAGGCAGAGCCTGCCGGTGACGGGCCGAACATGACGCAGACTTGAGGAACAACGCCAGAAATCTGCACTTGGGTGTAGAAAATGTTCCCCCAAGCGATGCGTCCCAAGTAGCAGTCGAATTGGCTATCGATTCGAGCACCCGCACTGTCGACCAGATAAATAATAGGCATCTTGGCTTCGACGGCAATCTCTTGCATTCGCACTATTTTGCGGAAGGTATGGTAACCCCAGGTGCCTGCTTTGATTGTCATGTCGTTGGCGATGACGGCTACCTCTTGGCCGTTGATCTTGCCTATTGCAGTGACCACAGCGTCACCTGGCATCCCGCGGGATGCGCCCACCAGAAGTCCGTCCTCGAGGTATTTGCCGTCGTCAAAGAGGATAGCGAGGCGATCACGTACCAGTAGTTTCCCTTGAGCCTGGTGCTTTTCTTTTGCTTTATCTGAGCCACCAGCGCGTGCAACTTCGGCACGACGTTGCAGTTCTTTTACGTTCTCGTAACCGCTCATGCTTTCACCTCTTTTTTAGCAAAAAATTTCTCGATACCGCGACGAAGTTCATCCGAGCACATGAAGGCAGGGCGCAAGCCGCGCGCTAACTCCAATCCTTCGGTGACTCCCACGGATGAGATTTTGTTGAATGCGTGTTTACCGCGACGGACGGTGGCTGATTCCAAAGCCGTGAAGCTCTTAACCAATTGCTCTACAAGGTCATCTATCTCATCGGTCGAAGTGACCCTGTTTACCAGCCCCATACGCGAGGCCTCCTGAGCGTTGATGGTGCGCCCCGTCAAGGCTAGGTCTAGGGCGTGGCGCTCTCCTAAGCGATTCACCAGGGCGGGCAGGATGAAGAGTGGGAAGAGGCCGATCTTTATCTCGGGGGATCCGAATTTGGCGTCTTCGCTGCAATAGGCGAAATCGCAAGCTGCGACGAGGCCACAGGCGCCAGCCATTGCCGGGCCAACCACGCGTGCAATTACAGGTTTGCTGAGCGTGGGAATTACGCTGAAGAGGCGCTGCCACGGTTCGCCGGTTTCCCACAGTTGAGTACCGCCGGCATCTACCGTGGAGAGGAACTCATCAAGATCGCCCCCAGAAGAGAAACAGTTCCCCTCACCGGTAATCACGATCGCGCGAATATCTTCTTCACGATCCAGCATCAGCAGTGTTTCTACGAGTTCGCCGGCAGTCACGGTGGCAATAGCGTTCCGCTTGGCAGGATTGCTGATAGCGATGGTTGCGCAAGGGCCTCGGCGCTGGACAAGAAGCTGCGTGGTGCTCAAGGGAATCTCCTTTTTTGTTTTACTAACCGTTGTTAGTTTTCTAGAATATAGCTAGGCTTTGTTTGCAGCACAAGCCTGGTCGATACTTTTCGTCTTTTGCCGTTGCATCCCTATAGATATTGGGTGTGGCTGACGGAATAGTGCCGGGGCTAATGACTTACAACTGTTAGTTTTAGGAGATGATCGTGACAGAACAAAAACTACTAATCGCGAATCGGGGCGAGATCGCGTGCCGGGTTATTCGCACAGCCAAGGCTCTCGGCATTCCCACCGTTGCTGTCTATTCCGAGGCTGATGCTGAGGCTCAGCATGTCAAAGCCGCTGATGAAGCATTCTTGATTGGCCCAGCCAAGGCGGCTGAAAGCTATCTGGATGCCGAGAAGGTGCTCAAAGTAGCCAAGGAAAATGGCGTCACACTGGTGCATCCAGGTTATGGATTCCTATCGGAAAACACTGATTTCTCCGATGCCTGTGCGGCTGCTGGAATTACCTTCATTGGCCCTACAGCCGAAGTAATTAAGGCTATGGGTGACAAGCAGCGTTCTCGCCACTTGGCTATCAAGGCAGGCGTTCCGGTTCAACCAGCCGCTGAAAACGTGTCTGCTGAAGATCCAGAGGCGCTGCTGAAGGCTGCCGAGTCTGTCGGTTATCCGTTGCTGGTAAAGGCATCTGCGGGTGGGGGAGGGATCGGTCTGAAACCAGTTTATTCGCCAGGTGAGTTGGTTGAAGCAGTAGCTGGTACTCAGCGTATGGCTGAGCGTGCATTCGGCGATGGCACTGTGTTTCTAGAGAAGTTGATCGAAAGCGCGCGCCACATTGAAGTGCAGGTTTTTGGTTTTGGGAATGGCGAAGCGGTGCATCTGTTCGAGCGTGACTGCTCCATACAGCGTCGCTACCAAAAGGTTCTAGAGGAGTCGCCAGCTCCCAACGTTCCACAGGACGTGTTGGCTCATATGGCTAACGCTGCGGTTAACCTTGCTAGGCTCTGCCGTTATGACGGCGCTGGCACCGTCGAATTCTTGTATGACGACAAGTCCCAGTCTTATTTCTTCCTCGAGATGAATACTCGCATTCAGGTCGAACACCCTGTGACAGAGGCCATAACTGGCGTCGACCTGGTCAAAGCGCAAATTCGTCATGCCCTTGGTGAGAACGTTGAGGGCGAGCTAACTCAGCAGTCGATTCGGCGTAATGGGCATGCTATTGAGGCGCGTCTTTATGCCGAATCGCCTGAGAAAAAATTCATGCCTGCTCCCGGCCTGATTGAAGAGCTTGAGCTTCCGCGGGTTAAGGGCGTTCGGATCGACACAGGATTCATTGCGGGTGATCGAATCACACCGTTCTATGACCCGATGATTATGAAAATCATCGCGCACGGTAAGGATCGTGCCGAAGCAGTCGTTCGCCTTGAAAAAGCCCTAACCGAGTTGAAAATCTCTGGTCTTAAGACAAATCGACAGTTCTTGCTTCGCGTCTTGGCAGAGCCGGCTTATCTTGACGCCAACGTAAACACCCGCTTCATCGACCAGCACAGCGAAAGTCTTTTTGCTCTCGCTCAGTCTGTTTAAGGGAGGCTAAACCATGGCTATCACTACTCCGAACGTTCCGGGAATTGATGCTCTTTCAGAGCTTGCTTCGCGCTATATCAGTGTTGAGTCTCTTCCGTGGAAGGCCACTCCAACCCCGGGTATCGACATGAAGATACTCATGCAAGACAAGGAAAGTGGGCTGCTCACGGCGCTGTTTCGTTGGGCGCCAGGTACCCGTTTGCCGCTGCATGAGCATGTAGAGGTCGAGCAGACCTATGTGCTCGAAGGCAGCATCGTGGATGACGAAGGTGAAGTGGTAGCGGGGGATTTCGTATGGCGTCCCCGTGGCAACCAACACCTGGCTCGATCCCCTAATGGCGCGCTAGTGCTTTCCTTCTTCCTTCGCCCGAACAAGTTCTTGGAAGGCGAACACGCAGGCCAGAATCTGGAGTAATGAAATGAGTGATCTTCCAAAGCAAATCTGGATCAATGAAGAGGGGCCGCGAGAGGGCTTCCAGATCGAGTCGAACCCCATCGCTCTTCCGCGAAAGGCTCAACTGATCGAGGCCTTAGCTGAGACAGGTCTGAAGCAAATCGACTGCGTGTCTTTCGTGAACCCCAAGCGTGTCCCTGGTATGGCGGATGCTGACGAGTTGGCCGCTGCAATCAAGAAGAAGGATGGTGTTCGGTACACCGGTTTGTGGCTGAATCAGCAAGGACTTGAGCGAGCCTACAAGTCGCAGTTGGATATCATCGGGGCTATTCGCGTGACGGCTTCAGAGGCCTTCTCGGTCAACAATACAAACAAGGATATCGAGCAGACGCTTGATGAACAAAGGGCTTGGCTCAAGTCGTATGCGGAGCACAACATACCTGTTGAATGGGGTTATGTAATGACGGCATTCGGATGCAACTACGAAGGATACATGCCGATTCCTCAAGTAGTCCGAATGGTCGGGGAGGTTCTGGAGCTAGCGGCTGAGGCCGATGTTCAGTTGAAAGGCGTCTACCTCGCGGATACGGTCGGTTGGGCTAATCCACTTATGATGGAGAAGACCATTGGGGCGGTGCGGGAGCGGTGGCCTGAGCTACCTCTCGGATTGCATTTGCACGACACGCGGGGTACGGGCTTAGCGAACGTCTATGCGGCACTCAAGCTTGGCGTGGCTAAATTTGATAGCTCGTGCGCTGGTCTGGGTGGCTGCCCATTCGCAGGACATCGCGGTGCTGCTGGGAACATCTGTACCGAGGATCTCGTCTTCATGTGTCATGAGATGGGGATTGAGACTGGAGTGGATCTCGATAAGCTTATTGAGGTCGCCTATCTGGCGGAGGATGTCTTCGGTCGCCAATTGCCCGGTAAAGTGATGCATGGCGGAAGCCTCGCCAGATACAAGAAGTCGTAATGCTCGAGCTGTAACGAAAAACCCCACCTGATCAGGTGGGGTTTTTTTCAGGTGTGCTCGAATCCCACCATACGCAACGAAAGCTCGATGTGCTGCTTTTCCAGCTCCTCAAGCCCCAGTCTGCCCATGGGCTGATACCAGGTACAGATACCGGTCAGCATCGAGATCAAGGCCTTTGTTGTGAGATTGCAGTCAGACACATTGAAAATTCCCTCCTGCACCCCGTCTTCGATTATCTGGCGAACTCGTCGCTCATATTCTGATCGGAGTCGGGCCACCATTCGGTAGTTTTCCTCGTCGAGACTGCGAAGCTCCATGTTGCCAATAAAAACCTCCTTGCGGCGCTCGGTGTGGAAATGCAGATGAACACCGATCATGGCTTCAAAGCGCCGATAGGTGGTGGGCTGGAAATCCACCTTTTCAGTGAATTCCATCAGCAGGTCGCGCATAACGGCCTTGAGAACTGTGGCCAGGAACTCCTGCTTGTTGCTGAAGTAGTTGTAGAGAGAAGCAGCTTTAATGCCCACTTTCTCGGCAAGATCTCTCAGTGTCATCGCTTCATAGCCGTATTTGGCAATGAGCTCCACCCCGGCGGTATGAATGGCTTGTTCGGTGACTTCTCGTTTCGCGCCTACGGGTCGCATCAGTTAAGTGTCTCAATATGGAGGAGGGGATGGCTCAACGGGTCAGGTAGCCGCCATCCACAGGAATCATCGCGCCAGTAATATAGCTCGCTAGCTGCGAGGTCAGAAATACTGCTGGCCCGACCAGTTCGTGTGGTTCGCCTGTGCGGCCCATTGGGACGTGGCTTAGAAATGCTTCAAGCTTGGTGGAGTCCTGGCGAGTAGCTTCCGACATCGCCGTGGGGAAAGATCCTGGAGCGAGCCCATTCACTCGAATGCCATCGGCGGCAAGTTCAGACGCCAATGCCTTGGTAAACTGCAGTACGGCGCCTTTTGAGGTGGCGTAGCTCGACAGCGATGACAGGCCCGAGGTGAAGCTATGGATCGATCCGATATTAAGAATTGACCCTTTTGTCTCTTTCAAATGAGGTAAAAAGGCATGAGTGGTGTTGAACATGCCGGTTACGTTCACGGCTAGGGTGCGACGCCATTGCTCTGGACTTTTCTCACTAGAAAAAGGCTCGCGGAACAGCAGGCCGGCATTGTTAACCAGGGCTGTAATGGTTCCAACTTCGCTTCTGACGACCTCCGCGAGTGTGCGGCATGCCGCCTCATCACAGATATCCAGCGAGAAGGCGTGCGCTTTTCCACCATCGTCAATGATGCTTTTCGCGGTCGCGAACGCAGTTTGCTGGTCAATGTCGGTGACAATTACCGTCGCACCGGCAGCCGCGAATCCATGGGCAAAGGAGGCGCCGTTCCCTCGTCCGCCACCGGTAATCAGTACGATCGCGTTGTCGAGGCGCAGAGACAGGTTAATCATGAAGGATCCTCTTTTTTTTACTATTGGAAACTAACGGTTGTTATTTTTAGCTCCTTCGATGGTATTTACAAGGGTTGATGAGGGTTTTGTTGGTGTGTAGGTACATTATTTTGTGCGAGCTTGGCCTGTCTTTGAGTCGTTTTGGTATAAAAACCTTCTTTTTTTCCTCTTGCAAACTAACGTGGGTTAGTTATTCTGGGTATCCAGAGAGCCCGGATAGCTTGTGGGTACCTGCGTGCCAGGGGCTTCAAAATAATTACAAGAGGAGTTTTCATGTCTAGCCGAATGCTGCTGGGTGGTCATATCACCCATAACGCCAAACGCTTTCCTGACAAGGTGGCCTTGATCGATAACGCTGGTCGGACGACCTACGCCGAATTCGAAGCTGGAGCGAATCAAATAGGCCATGCTCTTATTGCTGCAGGTGTCGGCCACGGCGACAAGGTGGCTTTCCTGGCCTGTTCCAGTCGCCAGTGGGTTGAGGCGTTCTATGGTGCCGTGAAAATCGGTGCCGTTGCCGTTCCACTGAATTATCGAGAGACCCCTGAACAGATCTCGATGATGCTTGAGGACTGCGGGGCGAAAGTGCTGTTTGTGTCGAGCCATCATGTAGAGGCATTTGGTGCTCTCTTCGAAGGGTTGGGCTTTCCTGTGGTAATGCTCGAATCTTTGCATTCGTTCAAGGCGGCAAATAGCGGACTGGTGCACTCCGACGATGCACTGAGTGAACACGATCCTGCAGTCATCCTTTACACCGGCGGTACGACGGGGCGTTCCAAGGGCGTGTTACTGACACACTCGAATCTGTTCTGGAATAGCCTGAACGAAATCATCGATACCGACATGTGCGAGGGAGATAACACTCTCATTGCCACACCCTTGCATCACTCCGCAGCACTGAACTGCTGGTTGCTTCCACACTTGTATCTCGGTGCGACAGCAACCCTTCTTGAAAAGTACGCCACCGAAGATGTGCTCCGAGTGATCGCGAAGGAGAGGGTGACCAACACCTTTATGCCGCCGTCGCTTGCGCGCGAATTCGTCCTTCATCCATTGGCAAAGGAGCTCGATGTGAGCTCCATGACTAGATGGTATGTGGGCAGTGGAATACTGACTGCAAACGACCGAAACGCGATGAAAGCTTGTATTCCTGGCGTGAAGATTTTCTACCAATATGGGCTAACCGAAGCTGGCCCGATTGCTACGGTTCTCAAGGAAGAAGATTACGAGCGCGCTCGTGATTCGATTGGACGTGCATTCCAGAACATCGAAGTCGCCATCATGGATGATCAAGGCAACATGGCGCCTGCGGGTGAGATAGGTGAAATCGTCCTGCGTGGGCCGACCATCATGCTCGGTTACCACAATCGTCCAGATGCGACCAGTGATGCCATTGACGAAAAAGGTTGGCTGCACACTGGAGACCTGGCTCACATGGACTCGAACGGTTTCGTGTATTTCTACGACCGTCTCAAAGACATGATCAAGACTGGCGGGTTGAACGTCTACTCCCAAGAGGTAGAAGCCGTCCTTTCAAAGCATGAGCATGTGCGAGAGGTTGCGGTCATTGGCTTGAGCAATGAGCGTTGGGGGGAGGAGGTCACTGCCATCGTCGTTTTGCATGATGGCGTCGATAGCAGCAGTGAAGTCCTTGTCGGTCATGCGCGTGAGCATCTGGCCAGCTACCAACTCCCTAAACGGGTGGAATTTATCGCTTATGAAGAAATGCCGTTCAACCACAACGGGAAGATTCTTAAGCGCGAGCTTCGTAAACGTTTCGAGCCCCAGAACTGAGGATCATCATGTCTGTTGAATTTGAGAAGCAAGGTCGAGTCGCAGTTGTCACCATCAACCGCCCGCAATCCATGAACGCTATCGATCTGAATACGCATCTCGCTTTTCAGGAAATCTGGCCGCGGATCAATCAGGATGATGAAATTCATGTCGTCGTCCTCACAGGCGCCGGCAACAAGGCATTCTGCTCAGGCGCCGATATAGGTACTTTCCTTCCCTATCTTCGTGAGCGAGCTCTGAAAGAGGTTGATGATGGCGACTTCTGCGGTATTAACCGTGGGTCACCAACCACTAAGCCCATCATCGCGGCAATCAACGGTCTGGCTTATGCCGGCGGGCTGGAAATTGCACTCGCATGCGACCTGCGGATCGCGGTCGACTACGCGAAGTTTGCTCTCCCAGAACCCCGGTGGGGGGTTATTGCAGGTGCGGGCGGGGTTACCAGGTTGGCACGCGTGATCCCGACGGCTCTGGCGACCCAAATGGTGCTGACAGGCGAGCCTATCTCCGCCGAGAGAGCGCTTGCAGAGGGCTTGGTAAGCGAATTAACCACCTCCGAAAATCTCTTGTCCAGGGCAATGGAGATCGCAGACTGCATCACGAGAAACGGGCCTTTGGCGGTTCGGGCCTCATTACAGGTAATCCGCCGCGGTGCCGACTGTGGGCTGGATGCCGCACTGGAGCTCGAGCGCACAGCTTTCCGTCGAATTCTTATGAGTGAAGATTTCAAGGAAGGTATTGCTGCTTTCACGGAAAAGAGAGAACCCGCCTATAAAGGGCAGTAAGACCTCTCGTGACAATATCTGCGTTTCAGAACTTGCTTTCGTGAGGCTACCTAGAGAGTTGGCCTCATGAGGGTATCCATATCTGGTCGCACCACGCGGCGAAGTTTGCCGTCGAGTGCGGTTTCAGATAACCCTCACCCATGTTCTGCAAGCGCTTACGAGGCAAGTTCAATGAGCACCCCAGCAGAACAATTAGCTTCCATCTTTGTGTTGGAGGAAGTCGAGGCCAATGTTTTTAAAGGTCAAAGCCAAGATTTGAGGCTTCCACAACTCTTTGGCGGTCAGGTTCTCGGTCAGGCTGCGATGGCCATGATGCGCACCGTCTCGACAGAGAAAAGGCTTCATTCCCTTCACGGATACTTCGTTCGACCAGGCCGTGCGAATGCCCCTGTGATGTATGAGGTAGATCAGGTTCAGGATGGCCGAGGGTTCAGCCGGCGCCGTCTTACCGCTTGGCAGGACTCAAAAGTAATATTTATTGGGGATGCTTCGTTTCAAATCGTGGAGAGTGGGTTTCACCATCAACTTCCGTCCCCAGTCGTTCCTTTTCCTGAAACATTGCCTACTGAGCTAGAGCTTCTAGCAGGTGATGAAGATTTGGTCGCGGCAATCCGATCTCGTTACGAAGTGGCAGAGGCTATTGAGATTCGCCCAGTTGATCGCATTGATCCCAGTAATCCGCTCAAGCGCAAGCCCATCAAGAGTTTTTGGTTCAGGGTGGGGGATATTTCTACGAGGGATAATGAGGTGCATCGCAGTATCCTTGCCTATGCGAGCGATATTGCCTTGCTGATCACTTCGTTATTGCCGCATGGTGTTTCCGACATGCAGCCAGATATGCGAGTTGCGAGCCTAGACCATTCCCTGTGGTTTCATGCTGATTGTTTTGTTGACGAGTGGCTGTTGTACTCCATGGACAGTCCTTGGAGTGGGGCAGGCAGAGGTCTATCTCGGGGATCTATACATGATCGCAGCGGTAAGCTGATCGCATCGGTAATGCAGGAAGGCCTAATTCGGAAAACAATATGATTTTAGATTGCGGCCGCAGTAAAAACGGCCGCTTTTTATATGCATAGCAAATAAAAATTAATCATCCGTAGCCAAGGCGCCCCTCAGATGGTTTAGAAACTGCTGTAGCTCTTTGCTCCTCGGCTCTCCTTTGCGCAGGATAATGCCATATGAAGGAAGGCCTTCGATTATATGGTCATCAAGCACCGTAATCAGGCCCGTCTTTACATGGTCATTGATGACCACTTCGCTCAGAGCCATGACGGCATCTGTTCGTTGAACCAACTGGAGCATCGCCCATATAGATGAGCACTCAATTGTTTTGCTCGGAGGTAACAGATCCCTATCGGCCCACCATCGTTCCAAAGCCTTTCGGCCAGGGCTTGCAAGCGGCTGCAGTAACCATTGCCACTGATGAACCATATCCTCCAAAGTAATCGATTCCTGCGCTGTTAGCGGATGTCCTGTGCGCACTGCGAAAGCTAAACGGTCGTTGCCGAGTGGCTCGAATTCAAATCTCGATCGGTCGCTAGGCGTGCCCAAACGAGCAATAGCAACGTCAAGGCGTTCCTGCACGAGCATATCGATAAGAACATCGCTTGTTTCGCTCATCATCCGAATACCAAGATGTGGTGATGAGTTTTTCATGGTGGCGATTGTTGAAACAACTTGGTCAAGGGCACCTCCCATGACTACCCCAACTGCCAAATGCCCGTAGCCCCCTTCCGCTCGAGCTGTTAAATCCTCGACGCAGCGATCAAGGCTATTCAATGCAGCATGAGCGAACTTTAGTAACTCCTCTCCCACCGGTGTTGGTGTCATCCCGCGCGGTTGGCGCTCGAAGAGGCTACAGCCAAAGGCGCTTTCTACATCCTGCAGCATTCTTGTCAGTGTGGGCTGAGACATGTTCAACGCCTCAGCTGCTCTGTGGAGGTTTTGGTAGCTGCCCAGTATCACCAACATGTGGAGGTGCCGGTAGCGTAAGCGCTTGAAAATAGACTGGGTTTTTGGACTGAAGCTAGCAGGGATAGCGATCATGGGCGTTTTTTCATTTCTTATAGTGATTCGTTTTCCGTATCAATAACGGAAGAAAGACCATTAGTCAAACATCGCTAAGGTGTCTAGGGTTGGTCTGGTGAATCTTCAAGCCTCGGGGGGCGATTGGCCCCAGCTCTGATGGAAAGTCACGACACGTACAAAGTTGGACGTTCAATAAAAACAAAAGGAAAACCGTCTATGTCGCTGAACAACCCAAGCCAAGATCAACGGTTAGAGAGACTGGAAGATGTCGAAAAGATCAAGGAAATAAAGTATCTCTATGCCCGCCACCTTGATGATGGTTTTGACGCAGAGTCGATACCAGGCCTATTTACCGAGGATGGTGAATGGATCATTAAAGGTGTTGGAGGTGAGGTTCGTGGTCGCGCTGCGATCAAGCTTCATTGCGAGAATCTCAAAAGCAATATCTCTTGGAGTCAGCACAACATTTTTGCTCCACGTATTGAGCTCAATGCTGAGGGTGATAAAGCCGTGGCGCGATTTAATTTGGTGTGTCTACTGACAATGAACTCCGATGCCAATGGCTCATCTGGCGAGGCTTATATTCTTGCCGGTCACTACGAGGATCAGTTGGTCAAGGTTGGGGGTAAATGGTTTTTCAAGGCTATGACCGGGGTCATTGAACAGTCTTCTCCTTGGACGCAAGGGTGGGTCAATTCGCCGTTCAAGAAAGAGTCCTGGTGAGGCAACTCCTCTTCTGGAGTTTTTGAAAAATTAGAGGTGTAAAAATGAAATTATTGACCCCCTATAACCTGGCAGGACTCACGTTGACTTCGCGTGTCGTGATGGCGCCAATGACCCGTTCGCGAGCGAAAGACACTATCCCAGACAGTAGCACCGCTCAATATTATCGTCAGCGGGCTGGTGCAGGGCTGATCATTACCGAGGGATCGCAGATTTCACAGGAGGCGCAAGGCTACCTCTTCACGCCAGGTATCTTCTCGTCGGAACAAATTGAAGGCTGGAAGCAGGTTACCGAGGAAGTCCACAGTGACAATGGTAAGATTTTTATTCAACTTTGGCACGTTGGTAGGATCTCACACGTCTCAATTCAACCAGAGGGCAGGGCTCCGGTGTCATCAGTTGATACCTTGGCGGAAAACACTACCTGCTATGGATTTACCCCTGATGGTCAGCCAGGGCAAGTCCAGGTAACTCGACCACGTGCGGTATCAACGGCGGAAATTTCGCGACTCACCCAAGACTTTGTCTCAGCTGCAAAAAATGCTATCTCGGCGGGGTTCGAGGGCGTCGAAATCCATGGTGCGAATGGTTACATTTTTGAGCAGTTCATCAACGGTGAATTGAACACTCGTACCGACCAGTACGGTGGCAGTATTGAGAACCGCTTGAGATTCCTTCTGGAAACAGTCGACCTGATGGCAGAAGCTATTGGAAACCACCGTATTGGTTTGCGGATTGCACCCTTTGGGCGTTTGTCGGCCATGCCACCCTTCGCGGACGAGAAAGAAACATGGCTGGCCGCGGCGAGGGCACTCAGCTCCCGAAAGCTGGCCTACGTTCATTTGAGTGATCAAGACTCATTGTGCGGCAATCTGCTTAATCGCGAATTCTTGAGAGAGTTCAGAGATGCGTATCAAGGCACTTTGATTTTCGCGGGTTCGCTGACGAAGGAGGTTGCAGAAGCCATGCTGTCCGAAGGCCTTATTGATTTGGCAGCATTCGGTCGACCGTTTATTTCAAACCCCGACCTGGTCGAGCGATTCGCAAAGGGCGTTCCCTTGGCTCCATTCGATCGTGCCACCTTCTACGGTGGCGATGATCGTGGATATATAGACTATCCACACTTTGACGATTGAGATGCAAAAACGAATTTGACCATTAGGCTGGCCGTTTCCAAACCAACCTCTCTGGGCCGCGGCTTACATCAAGTCGCGGCCTTTTGCTTTGCACGAATCAGGACTTAACAGCTCCTGCACAGAATGCATGTGCTGCGATCCGAATTCCGAATCGATCTTCACGAATTTTCCATTAGTCATGCATCGCAGGATTGATTACGGTCAAGGGAGGCCCACCAAAGACAACAAATGAGGTCTCGTCGATACCTCTAGCTGGAGCAAGAATGCTATGCCTGCGCAAAACTTGATCGATCTCTCACACCCATCCATCTCTGCCGAAGCCCAGGCGTTTCTAAGTAAGCCTCATCGACATTACATCGGTGGTGAGTGGATTGAGTCGCAGAGTGGCGAAAGAAGAAAGGTTTTCGATCCGGCCACCGGGTTGGTAATTTCCGAGGTGGCTGACGGAAGCCAAGCAGATGTAGAGAAAGCAGTTATCGCTGCTCGAAAGTCGTTCGACTCAGGTGCTTGGCGCAACCTGTCCGGATCCGAAAAAAGTAAAGTGTTGTGGCGTATTGGAGAGTTAATCGACAAGTATTCTCAAGAGCTTGCAGAGCTTGAAGTGCTTGATGAGGGCTCACCTTATAGCATCGTCAAAAATGCGTATGTACGGAATTCTGCAGAGCATTTTCGTTATTACTCCGGATGGTGCACAAAGCTCAATGGGCTTTCAGTGCCAGTTGGATTACCTGGTGAATGGCACGCTTATACGACCCATGAGCCAGTCGGAGTGGTAGGACAAATCATCCCATGGAATGTGCCGCTACTAATGGCCGCCTGGAAGCTGGCTCCAGCATTGGCCGCGGGGTGTTCCATCGTTCTTAAGCCCGCAGAGGATACCCCTCTCACCGCGCTCCGTCTTGCCGCCATCTGCGAAGAAGCAGGTCTCCCACCAGGAACGCTGAATGTCATCACAGGTGACGGACGTTGCGGTTCAGCTCTTGTTCAAAGCCCGTTGGTAGATAAGATCGCTTTCACTGGAAGTACCGCCACAGGCAAGATGATTGCCGCTGCGGCAGCATCTAGCCTCAAGCGAGTGACGCTTGAGCTCGGTGGTAAAAGCCCGGTAATAGTATTTCCGGACGCTGACCTAGAGACCGCGATCCCTGGCGTTGCTCAGGCAGTTATGTTGAATAGTGGCCAAGCGTGCACCGCTGGTTCTCGGCTCTATATCCATGAAGACGTCTATGAGGACGTCATCCATGGGGTTGCCGAATTCATATCAACCATGACACTTGGTCATGGGCTCAATAGCGCCACCGACTTAGGCCCACTGATTTCGCAGCGGCAGCTCACCCGAGTGAGTGATCTCGTTCGTGCAGGGGTAAATGAAGGCGCCAAGGTTGTATGTGGAGCAACCGAGGCAGGTGGTAATGGATTCTTTTACCGCCCGACTCTTTTATCAGACGTTAAGCCCGGTATGACGATTTACCGTGAGGAAATTTTCGGGCCTGTAATCTCGGCAATGAAAATCTCTAATCAAAGCTTGGATGATCTGGCGCGGGAGGCGAACAACACCGAGTACGGTCTAGCCGCGAGCATCTGGACTCAGAACGTGAGCCGTGCGCACGCACTTGCTGCGCGTATCCGTGCAGGCATCATTTGGGTGAACAGTCACAACCAAATTGATCCATCTTTGCCGTTTGGCGGATTCAAGCAGTCTGGCATCGGGCGCGAGATGGGGCTCAGTGGCTTAGAACACTATACGGAAACTAAGTCTATCGCTGTGCTGCTTAAAAACTGACTTGGTAAACCCTTGGCCGCTGCCTCCGGTCGAGGGTTTTTAACTGCCAGTACTAAGTTGTAGGTTTCAGAAGCATTGTTATAAATGCTCCGTTACAGAGCCTGTAGCACGGTATGAATTTATAGCGCGTTAAAAAAATAATAGGTGCGCAAATGCAATTTCAGCAAGATGTCACTGATGAAGTAAAATCCCTAACGTTGTCTAATCTTCCTCTCTGGTTCGGGGGGCTGCTCCTATTGTTAGCGGCCCCACTTCTGGCGGGCGGCTTCTACTTAGCCTGGCTGGGCGGTTCAATTTTTTATTTGATCACCGGCATACTTTTGATCTTATCAGCTTACGGGTTTTTTCAACGAAAAAAACTGGGTGTCTGGGCTTATCTGGTTCTTACTGCTGCAACGGTTCTCTGGTCGATTCATGAAGTTGGCTTCCAATTTTGGTCGTTGGTTCCGAGGTTGGCTGGCATTGTTGCTCTACTTATTCCTGTTTGCCTTTTGGCTCAAAAGGTTGGTTTCTCAAGAGGCAGAAGGGTATGGCAAGGAATTTTGAGCATTTGCGCAGTAACGCTTATAGCGGGCTTTGCAGCGATGTTCTTTCCGCACGGTGTCATCAAAGGTGTGTCCCGCCCGCCTGTTGCTAGTGGAACTCCGGATAAGGCTGTGAACGGGAACTGGCAACACTACGGGCGCACACCCACAGGTACCCGCTTTGCGCCGTTGGAGCAGATCACCCCAACTAATGTTTCTGAATTGAAGGTGGCATGGACTTTCAGAACAGGCGAAATTGCTGATGCAGGCTCTGAAAACCAGAATACGCCAGTGCAGGTCGGGGATACTTTGTACGTCTGTACGCCGCTCAACAAAGTTTTCGCGGTGAATGCTAATACAGGTAAGGAAATTTGGCGGTTTGATGCCAAGGTGCAGAACCATAAGGTATGGAACCGTTGCCGAGGTGTTAGCTACTACGATGCGACGGAAGTATCTGACTCGGTACGAAACACTTCGGCTGTGATCAAGGATTGCCCTCAGCGAGTGATTTTGTCGACGCTCGACTCTCGACTGATTGCCTTGGACGCCAAAACAGGCAAGGAATGCCGCAGCTTCGGCAATGATGGTCAGGTAAATCTGCAGCAGGGGATGGGTGAGATCAAACCCACCTATTACATGGGGACTTCCCCCGTCACAGTTGCAGGCAATCTGCTGGTTGTCGGTGGCTGGGTATATGACAACCTTGAGACCAATGAGCCTTCCGGCGTCATTCGAGCATTTGATGCGACATCTGGAGAGCTCGTGTGGGCTTGGGATCTTGGTAATCCAGAAATTACTCGGCACCCCCCAGAAGGCCAGACATACACTCGTGGGACGCCCAACATGTGGTCGACCGCTGCTTACGATAACAAGCTCGGCCTGATTTATATCCCCTTGGGTAACTCGACACCTGATTACTGGGGAGGCCATCGCACGGAGGCGGCTAATCACTACGCGTCGTCAATAGTTGCGTTGGACTACAAAACGGGCCGTGAACGTTGGGCATACCAAACCGTCCATCACGATATTTGGGACTACGACATCCCAGCCCAACCGGCACTGTATGACGTTCCGGATGGTAAAGGGGGGATGTTGCCGGCATTGATCCAGGTTACGAAGACTGGAAACATCTTCATGCTCAACCGGGAAACCGGTGAACCGATCGCCGATGTAGTAGAGCGGCCGGTACCTCAGCAAGAGCTTGCTGGTGACAAGACAGCCCCTACCCAGCCATTCTCTGTTGGCATGCCCTACATCGGGCAGGAAAAGCTGACAGAAGCCGACATGTGGGGAGCAACTATTTACGATCAGATGCTTTGTCGCATCCAATTCAAATCGTTGCGCTATGACGGGCCTTTCACTCCACCAGGGTTGACGGCAAGTCTGCAGCATCCAGGGAATTTCGGCGGCATGAACTGGGGAAGCGTTTCGATCAATGAAGACACAGGAACGATGATCGTTAATGACATCCGAATCCCGCTAAAAATACAGCTGATCCCAAGTGAGCACCTCCAGATCAAGGGCGATGGAAAACCGCACTCTGAGTTTGCGCCTCAGCGAGGTACTCCGTTTGCAGTGAAGAACTCGTCCTTCATCTCGGCCATCGACGTACCGTGCCAAGCACCGCCTTACGGAACCGTTACCGGAATTGATCTGAAGTCTCGCCAAATAATGTGGCAAGTGCCAGCTGGCACTCTAAGAGATACAGCTGTGGGTGGGGTCAAGGTAGGAGCGCCATTCCCGATCGGTATGCCGACTCTTGGTGGCCCACTAGCCACCCGATCAGGACTGGTGTTTTTTGCTGGTACACAGGACTTCTACCTGCGCGCATTCGATCAGAACACGGGTGAGGAAATTTGGAAGGGCAGACTCCCGGTTGGTGCTCAAGCAACGCCGATGACGTTCATCTCACCATCGTCCAAGCGTCAGTTTGTGGTGGTGAGTGCGGGGGGAGCGCGAAGCTCGTCTGAGCGTGGCGACTACCTGATTGCTTATGCGTTACCCCAAAAGAATTAACGAGTCAGAGAAGGATCTTCGCAATTGAAGCAACCCTAGCAGCGCTGGGGTTGCCCAAAACACGAGTCATCTCCCTTGATGGTAAAATCTGACCCGCTGAATGGGGGTGGGATTGCTTCTCCATCCTAGATGGTTCTGTTGCCCTCTCCAATTGTTCTCCTACCCCTCGTGCACGATCGTCCGGTAGGTCGGCTACGAGCCAAACTTTAGGTCATACCGCATTTTCGACCCCTCATCGAAATTCGTAGATCTAGCGATTCATCTCAGCGGTGATAGTGCCTACACCGTGCATACCGACGACACGGCTATCCTCAAGATATCGATGCGCCTCCCTGAGCGCGCCACTATTGACTCGCTTTCATGATTTGGGCCTCAACCCTGAGTCAGGAAACCGGCGGCATAGCTACGCCTTCATGATTGTGGAATACAGGGATGAAATGATTGGAATATTTGCCGCTTAATCATCTCAATTACACCTAATATAATGCGCCTCAGCGAGCTTAATCCCACTCTGGCTCTTTTGCTCTTAGAGCAGAGTTTAGTTTGGGGGGGCGGCGAATTCGGCGGATTGAGTTAACTCTAGAATTGCAATGAATAGGGTTCAGCTCCGGATCGAGGCAAAGATCACACATCGGCAAGTCTAAATTGCGCCGGTTGAAAATTTTAAGTTCTGACTCTCTGCCAAGACGATCATGTTGCTGAGCTTATAATTGATTTGTTGTGCGCCAACTAGACAAAACCATCCCGTCCTTAATTTGAGATAAGGCGTTATAACTGCTGAAAGAAGCGCGTGCGCGTGCTCAAGTCAGATTGATATAAGCCTTAGTCTTGTCATGATCTTAGCGCCTGGCGTTGTTGCTTAATGTCGGAGTGTTTTTGGAGTTCCCATGTTTAAATCATCACGCCTTATTGTGGGGTTGTTACCCCTGTCGGCGTTAATTTTAGCAGCGTGCAAACCGACCGAGCAGGTAGCAGACCAAGCAGCAGTAGTTAAGGTTGGTTATTACACGGTTATTGAGGCCCCTCTTGCACTTACTACCGATCTTCCAGGGCGTACATCGGCATATCGCGTCGCTGAGGTGCGCCCACAGGTTGCCGGTATTCTGGAGCGCCGTCTATTCACCGAGGGTAGTGAAGTCAAACAGGGTCAGGCGCTATACCAGATTGACCCACGTACCTATATCGCACAGCAGGCCCGCGCCGAGGCTAATCTTCGCAGTGCCCGCAACTTGGCCGAGCGCTACGAGCGGCTGCTGAAATCCCGCGCTGTTAGCCAGCAGCAATACGACGATGCGGTTGCCACGTGGAAGCAGGCTGCAGCCGACAAACAAGTAGCAGACATCAACGTTCAGTACACCAAGGTTCTTTCGCCTATTTCGGGACGCATTGGCCGCTCGTCGATGACCGAGGGCGCACTGGTAACCAATGGTCAGATCGGGGCAATGGCGACTGTTAACCAGCTCGACCCGATCTATGTCGATGTTACGCAGTCCATCACCCGCATTTTGGAACTTAAGCGCGCATTGAAGTCGGGCGATTTGAAAAACACCGGATCCGACCAAGCAGAGGTGAGCCTAACTCTCGACGATGGGAGTGCCTATCCGCTGTCTGGCACCTTGAAGTTCTCTGAGGTCAGCGTCGACCAAGGTACCGGATCAGTAACCTTGAGGGCGGTCTTCCCGAATCCCGACCGCGCGCTGCTACCAGGCATGTTCGTCCACGCCCAAGTGAAAGAAGGGGTAAGGGAGAGGGCCTTGTTGGTGCCCCAGCAGGCGATTCGTCGTGATAGCCGCGGGGTCGCCACAGCATGGGTAGTGACTGACGACAATCACGTAGAACAACGCGACCTAGAAACGGTGCGCACAGTTGGCAATGCCTGGCTAGTTGATAGCGGGGTGCGGCCGGGCGAGCGGGTGATCACGGAAGGTCTGCAGCATGTGCAGGCTGATTCCCTGGTGGACGCTCAGCCAGCAACCCGTGTTGAGCTAAAAGCAGCTTTCACTGCGAATTGAGAGGTTGGTTATGTCACGCTTTTTTATTGATAGGCCTATCTTCGCGTGGGTGATTGCACTGGCAATTATGCTAGGTGGAGCGTTGGCCATTCGTAGTTTGCCGGTAAATCAGTATCCGAATATCGCAGCACCGGCGGTCATGATTACCGTTACCTACCCGGGTGCATCGGCCCAGACTGTCCAAGATACCGTTCTTCAGGTCATCGAGCAGCAGCTCAATGGTTTGGACGGATTGCGTTACATCAGCTCTGCTGCAAACAGCGATGGTAGCGTTGAGATTATCGTCACCTTTGATCAGGGGACAAACCCGGATATTGCCCAGGTTCAGGTGCAGAACAAACTTCAGTTAGCTACTCCGAACCTTCCGCAGGAAGTACAACGTCAGGGTATTCGGGTCGTTAAATACCAAGCCAACTTCATGCTTTTGGTCGGCTTGGTTTCGACTGATGGGAAGCTGAATTATGGCGATCTGGGTAATATCGTCGTCTCAAACTTTCAGGATCCGTTGTCTCGTACCCAAGGTGTGGGGGACTTCTTTGTATTCGGCTTCCAGAATGCCATGCGCATTTGGTTGGATCCGGCCAAGCTCAATAGCTATCAACTGATGCCCAAGGACGTCGTCGGTGCAATCTCTGCACAAAACGTTCAGGTGTCTTCCGGCTCCGTCGGCGGGTTGCCGACGCGCAAAGGGGTTGAGCTCAGTGCAACGGTCATCGGCAAAACGCGCTTGACCTCGGCTGATGAGTTCAAGGAAATTCTGGTCAAGGTTCAGCCCGATGGCTCTCAAATCCGTTTGAAGGATGTGGGCGAAGTTGTTTTGGGTAACGAAACCTACTCATACGACGTGAATTACAACGGAAAGCCTGCTGCCGGTATTGCTTTACGATTAGCTACGGGTGCGAACATGCTCGAGGCCGTCGAGCGTGTAAAACAAACCGTCGATAGCCTTAAACCTTTTCTGCCTCCAGGAGTAGAGGTCGTTTATCCGTATGACACCAGCCCCTCGGTAAAAGCGTCGATTGACTCGGTTGTTCACACCCTGTTCGAAGCCATTGTTCTCGTCTTTCTGGTGATGCTTCTGTTCCTACAGAACATTCGCGCCACCCTGATTCCCACGCTCGCGGTACCCGTAGTTCTGTTGGGTACCTTCGGTGTGCTGTATGCCTGTGGTTTTACCATCAACGTCATGACTATGTTCGCCATGGTGCTAGCGATTGGCTTGCTGGTGGACGATGCAATCGTAGTGGTGGAAAACGTTGAGCGTTTGATGGCAGAGGAGAACCTAACGCCGCGCGAGGCGACCTACAAGTCGATGAAGCAGATCTCGGGCGCTCTGGTTGGTATTGGCTTGGTGATATGCGCCGTGTTTATGCCTATGGCCTTCTTTGGTGGCTCAGCCGGCATCATCTATCGACAGTTCTCTATCACGATTATCACCGCGATGGGGCTGTCCGTTCTTGTTGCTTTGGTGTTCACACCAGCGCTGTGTGCCACGATGCTCAAAGCCCATGCTGGCCATGGTGAGAAAAAACAGAAGGGCTTTTTTGCCTGGTTTAACCGAATGTTTGATAACAGCTCGGTTCGTTACGAAAACTCTGTCTCCAAAATCCTTCGTAACCCGAAGCGAACCTTTGTCGTATACATCCTTCTGCTGGTTGGTGTGGCAATGATGTTCCGTAATCTGCCGACGGCGTTTCTTCCAGACGAAGATCAGGGACTTCTGATTGTGCAGATTCAGACGCCTCCCAACAGCAGTGCAGAGCGCACCGAGGCGGTGCTTAACCAAGTTCGCGGCTACTTGCTGGACAATGAAAAGGACGGTGTCGTCTCGGGGTTTTCAATCAGCGGTTATAACTTTGCCGGTAGAGGCCAGAACTCAGCTGTGGTGTGGGTGCGACTGAAACCCTTTGAAGAACGTAAATCTAGCGAGAACAGTGCGTTCGCCATTTCTAAACGAATCACCAGTTTTGCCGCCAAAATCAAGGACGCCAACGTCGTTTCAATCGTCCCCCCAGCAATTATGGAGATGGGTAACGCGACCGGATTTGACTTTTTTCTTCAGGACAACGGGGCTCGCGGGCACACAGCGCTATTGGAGGCTCGGGATCAGTTGATGAAGCTGGCTGCTAAAGAACCCGCGCTAGCCATTACTAGGGCTAACGGTCTGGATGATGAAGCGCAGTATCAAGTCACTATCGACGATGAAAAAGCACGGGCGCTCCAAGTTTCCATTGAGTCTGTCGACGACACGATGTCGGTGGCTTGGGGATCGACATACGTCAACGACTTCATCGACAAAGGGCGCGTGAAAAAGGTCTACGTTCAGGGCGAGATGGATGCCCGTATTTCACCAGAAGACTTCGATAAGTGGTACGTGCGCAACGATGCCGGGCAAATGGTGCCATTCTCTGCTTTCGCTACTGGTACATGGGTCTACGGCTCTCCGAAGCTGGAGCGCTACGGCGGTATTCCATCCGTTGAACTCTTGGGCCAGCCGGCTGAGGGTTATAGCACCGGTGATGCCATGGCTGCGATTGAGCGCATTGCTGCTCAGTTGCCTGACGGATTCGGGGTGTCCTGGACGGGGTTGTCATATGAGGAACGGGCCGCTGGATCGCAGGCAACTCTGCTTTATGTGCTGTCGCTAGTCATCGTGTTCCTTTGCTTGGCAGCCCTCTACGAGAGTTGGTCTGTACCTGTCTCCGTCATGCTGGTCGTTCCGCTCGGTGTTCTCGGTGCGGTGGCGGCGACCCTCGGCCGAGGCTTGTCCAATGATGTGTTTTTCCAGGTAGGCATGCTCACCACAATGGGGCTAGCGGCGAAGAACGCAATCCTTATCGTGGAGTTCGCAAAAGACCTGAATGAAAACCATGGCCGGAGTCTGGTGCAGGCTGCCACTGAGGCGGCACGCCTTCGTCTGCGACCGATAATCATGACGTCGATTGCCTTTGTGATGGGGACGCTTCCACTGGCTCGTGCTTATGGCCCGGGTAGTGGTAGTCAGCACTCCATTGGCACGGCGGTTGTTGGCGGCACGTTGGCTGCGACGTTCCTTGCGATCTTCTTCGTGCCTCTCTTCTATGTGGCAGTAATGAAGTTTTTCAAATCCAAGAAGCGCGAAGTGACTGTGCAGGCCACTCGCGAAGGAGTCACCCATGAAGCATAAGCCTTTGTTGCTAGTGCTAGCCATGACCTTGTCCGGCTGTAACCTGATTCCGGAATATCAGCAACCGGAAGCTTCTATACCGCAGGCCTTCCCGCAAGGTGCTGCTTATGGGGCACAAATGACCGGCAATTCTGCGCAAATTGATTGGCAAACATTCTTCAAAGATCCGGCTCTTCATCGACTGGTTGATTTGGCACTTGAGAACAACCGTGACCTACGCAAGGCGGCATTGAATGTCGCTGCGTACCGCGCTCAGTACCGTATTCAGGGATCTGCTTTGGTTCCAGAGTTAGGAGTTGATGCCAGCGGGGGACGCTCACGTACTCCCGCCGATCTGTCTTCGACGGGCCGTCAGGAAACCAGCGGAGACAACAGCTTGCAGGTTGGGTTGACCAGTTATGAGTTGGACGTCTGGGGCCGAATCCGCAGCCTTGATCGTAATGCTCTGGAAACTTATCTGGCGAGCGAGGAGGCTCAACGTAGTGTGCAAATCGGTTTGGTGGCAGATGTCGCCGTCGCTTACCTCACTTGGCAAACCGATAGGCAACTGTTGGCAGTAACCCGTTCCACGCTGGAGAACTACCGGCACAACCTGGAACTGATCCAGGCCAGCAGTGAGGCCGGTACTGCCTCAGATTTGGACGTTCGCCAAGCCCGCACTTTGGTTGATAGCGCTCGCGGGCAGGTTCAGGCCTACACCCGTCAGGAGGCTCAGGACGTCAATGCCTTACGCTTGCTTCTGGGGACTACTATTCCGAGTGATTTACCGGAATCAAACCTGGAAGGCCAGTTAATGACGGAGATTCCTGCTGGACTTCCGGCAAACCTGTTGCAACAGCGTCCAGACATCCGCGCTGCTGAGCATCAATTACTCGCTGCCAACGCAAACATAGGCGCTGCTCGCGCGGCTTTTTTCCCCAGCATTACTCTGACTGCCGGTGCTGGTACGGCCAGTAGCCAACTCAGTGGGCTGTTTAGTGGCGGGTCAGAAACCTGGAGCTTCATTCCGCAGATCCATCTACCGATCTTCACCGGAGGCAGACTCAAGGCTAGTTTGGACTACGCCAAAATCCAGAAGGACATTGGTGTCGCTAACTACGAACAGACCATTCAGGCCTCGTTCCGTGAAGTGTCCGACGGCCTGGCAGCAATGCGAACCTGGGGTGAGCAGCTCAAAAGTCAGCAAGACCTTGTGCGTGCTACCGATGAATACACACAGATGGCTTTGCAACGCTATGAAGAAGGGGTCGACAACTATATGACATTGCTCGATGCGCAACGTCAGTTGCTATCGGCCCGTCAGCAACTGCTTAGTGGCCATCTTGCTAAGCTAACGTCTCAAATCCAATTGTATAAAGCGTTGGGGGGCGGCTGGAAAGAAGCCAAAACCTGAGCCGCTCATGGCTTCTTGGCCTGGACGGTAACCCTTAACAATGCGCCTCCATGTGAGGCGCACTCAGGCATTATTCTGGCTTGGAATTCCAGAATGTTTGGAATTCAATGGCGATTATCTAACAAGAAAGACTAGGTATATTGGCTCTTTTCGGCGCTTCGAAGCGCTCCACTTCAGAGGCCTCTATGAGTATTCTTTTTTCTCCCTATACGCTTTCCGGCCTTATGTTGAGAAATCGTGTCGTTATGGCTCCAATGACTCGCGCTCGCGCGTTGAATGACATTCCCGACGACTTGACAGTGCTTTACTACCGCCAACGGGCTAGCGCCGGCCTTATCATCAGTGAAGGCGTTCCGGTTTCTATTCAGGGCCGCGGCTATCTCTTCAATCCTGGGCTTTACAACCAGGAGCAGGTCGAGGGATGGAAGCTCGTAACAAATGCCGTCCAAGAAGAGGGCGGGAAAATTTTCGCCCAACTCTGGCACGTGGGCCGTGTATCTCATACGACGTTGCAGCCAGATGGCGGCGCGCCTGTTTCATCGAGTAATAAACTCGCTGCCAACTCCATGGCGTATGCCTACAACGAGAAGAATGAGCCTACTCCGATCCAGGCCAGTCCCCCGCGAGCTCTCTCTACAGAGGAAATTCCAGGCGTAAAGAATGATTTTGTTCAGGCTGCTCGCAGAGCTATGGAAGCCGGCTTCGATGGCGTGGAAATTCATGGCGCAAATGGATACTTGTTCGAACAGTTCATAAATCCAACGGTTAACGATCGTACAGACCAATATGGTGGTTCGATTCAGAACAGAATTCGTTTATTGCTGGAAACAATCGATGCCGTTGCCCAGGAGATCGGCCGTGCCAAGGTTGGTGTTCGCATTTCTCCATTTGGTCGTCTCTTCGACATGGCTCCCTTCGACGATGAGGCACAAACATGGGTTGAAGTAGCGCGCGAGATTCAAAAGCGGGATATTGCCTACGTTCACTTGAGCGATCAGTTGACCATTGGGGCCGAGGGCATGCCCGAGGGATTTGCAACGAGTTTCCGTGAAACCTACCGAGGCACATTGATTGCAGCGGGTGGCTTTGATCGAGAATCAGCAGAGGGTGCGCTGTTATCTGGGGAGCTGGATCTAATCGCTTTTGGTCGACCTTTCATTGCGAATCCCGACCTGGTTGAGCGAATGAAGAACGGTTGGCCTCTTGCGATTCCTGATCGAGCCACCTTTTACGGGAACAGCGGTCAAAAGGGCTATGTCGATTATCCCGTCTATGCGCCAGCCGAATAGTTCCTGCCTAACCTGATCGAAGGGGCCAAGATGTGAATCTGGCCTACCTTGATTGGGTACCTTTACTCAGGCCTGAAAATTTTCGAATCGCGCTGGGCGAGTGCTAACAGCTCGTCCACGATCATTCTGATCTTGGGTTGAATGTATCGCGTTCGTGGCCAGATGACGTGAATCGGCATCTCGGCTCCGGCGTAGCTTTCAAGTACGGGAACCAACTCGCCCTGTTCGATATAGTCCTGAACCAGCCAGGTGGGCAGCTGTGCGAGTCCTCCCCCGGCGAGCGTCATTTTCAGCAACATCTCACCATCACCCATTTCGTGTTTGACACGCACCTCTTGTTCAAAGGTTTGGCCGTTCTCATCAATCAGCATCCAGGTTTTCCGGGTGCCATTGCGCCAGCCTACGATGCAGTCATGTTGTAAGAGGTCGTCTCGAGTTTGGGGTGGGGCGTGCCTAGCCAAGTAGTCTGGTGTTGCACAGATCAACAAGCTCTGGCTGCCCAGCTTTCGGGCGACTATGTCAGCATCATCTTTCAAGGTTCCGATCCTGACGACGAGATCGATACCATCGTTGACTATATCTACCAGACGCTCGCTGAAGCTGACTGACAGATCGAGCTTTTGGTATCGAACAGACATATCGATCAGGGTAGGCAGGATGTGACGTCGGCCGAAAGTAGCTGGCAGATCAACGCGGAGTCGGCCGATTGGTTCTTGCTGTCCCGTTGTAAGGAGTCCTTGCGTTTCGGCCAACTCGTCTAACACCCGCAAGCAGCTCGCCAAGTAAGCTTCCCCTTCTTGAGTGAGGATCAAACGGCGGGTTGTACGATGTAGAAGCTTGACGCCTAATCGCGCTTCCAGACGGGTCACGCTTTTCCCCACGGCGGAGCTGGTCAGCCCAAGCTCTAGCCCTGCGGCTGTAAAGCTGAGTGACTGTGCGGCGGCAACGAATTCCCGAATGCCGTCAAAGGTGATTTCAGTCATTTTAGAATCCAGGGCTTCAATGTGTGGAATTTAATCGGCTTAATCATCAAATCATACAGGAATAGAATATCTTCGTTCCCTAAAGTAGGAGTGGACGAATGAGTTCTGCACTATTGCCTGACGAGATTCAGAAGCCCATCTACCGTCTGAATCAACACCCCGGTTACCGTCGGTTGTTCGCACCCCAGGAGTTGACCATCGGCCTGATCATGCCTCTGGAAACCCATCCAGGCAGGCCGGCGCCGACCATGGAAGATCATACGTCAATGGCAATGAGAGCTGACAAGCTCGGCTTTGCAGCGCTCTGGTTACGAGATGTTCCTTTTTACGACCCCACGTACGGTGATGTCGCTCAAGTCTTCGATCCAATCGCTTACATTGGTTACCTTGCGGCCGTAACGCATAACATCACTCTCGGTACAGCGGGCGTTGTTTTGCCGTTACGGGAGCCACTGATACTTGCCAAACAAATTGCTTCGCTCGACCATCTTTCGGCCGGAAGAATGATGCTGGGAATTTCATCGGGTGACCGACCTGCTGAGTATCCCTTATTCGGTGTGGATTATGATTCCCGCGGAGATCGATTTCGTGAGGCCTACACAGTATTCCGAACAGTTACGGAAGAACGCTTTCCGGTTTACGACTCGCCTCGCTTCGGTCGCTTGAATGGGCAGTTCGAGCTTATCCCCAAACCTGTTGTCGACCGCTCTCCCACAATCGCCATCGGCCAAGCACAACAAAGTCTTGAATGGATTGCAGAGAACCTCGACGGACTCATTCGTGCGGCGCCTGATCCAGACTACTTATCGACGGTCGCGGAGCAGTGGCGAATCGCCGTTGAGCGAAGCCTAGGGAAAGGTTATTTCAAACCGCTAGGTGTTGGGGCATTCCTGGACTTGGCCGATGATGCCGATGCGCCTTTACGTCGCATGCCTGGAGGCTTCCGTGCTGGTCGGCGTTCGTTGATTGGATTTCTTGAAGCGGTTAAGTCGGTGGGTATCAATCACGTTGCCCTCAACCCCAAGGTCAGCCGACGCCCCTATATCGAGGTGATGGATGAGTTAGCTGCCGATGTCCTGCCACTCTTCCCGACACATTGAAAGATTAAGCAATTGCGCAAAGTCAGTCGATGCCGCTTCTAGCAGGGCAAAGGTTGGGAGGCATTGTTCGAAAGTAGAACCGACAGCTATTGCTCCCTAAAGGGGGGAGGGTGGTTGGTCTAAATAGTGACTTTTTTCATTACAAACGATTCGGTCAATATCGCAAGCCGAAGTATGGTTGGAGTATTTATGCTGCTTGATTTGGCAGGGCTTCGGGCAATTGATGTAAACAAGCTCATTATATTTATGACAGTTTATCGTGAGGCCAGCGTCAGCACTGCCGCTTGCATCTTGGGAGTAAAGCAGCCAGCAATTAGCAATGCATTGGCTGAAATGCGGATCTGTTTTTGCGATCAGCTGTTTGTTCGTCGTGATGGAGGCATGCGACCCACTACGAAGGCAGACTCAATTGCTGAGAGTCTGTTACCAATTCTGACTTCGTTGAGTGCCCTTGTGGGGCAATTTAAACCAGGCAAGTATCGGCACTGAATGGCGCAATAAACCCTATGCTCAATGCACCGACATTGCAGGGCTGCGCGTTGAACCCGACCGTTTCGCAGACCCAGCGAAGCCAGGGGTCGTAGTGCCGGGCAAAGTTTCGGCGGGCAACGTGCTGGAAGTCTATGAGAACAGCGGCAAGGTGTTCATCGACGAGCTGTATTTGCTGGCCTCGAACCTCCTGCTTTCGAGTTTTAAACGCGCCATACAGAAATGCATCTGAACCTGGCCCGTAGGCGTTTTTTATAGAGCTCCATTGGTTGGCCGCAACCAGCCAATTTTTACCTCGCACCGCATCCCGGTTGCGGGGTTTTTTTAGAGTGAGCAAAGGTTTGCCTGCTGACGATCTTAACTCGGCTACCGGCGGTTAGGAGGGTAAGGATGAGAAGTTACCGCCAGGCCCGATGATTGTTGATGATCTCCATGCACGAGCCGGCAGCTAGGATGTGGTTCATCCACATGGCAGCCTGCATTCGCCTCGGTGCATCGAGTGCGGGCTGGCGCATACGTTACCCCTCCCGTCTGACGCGCTGCCGGAGGATGGACGTCGGATGGAGCCGCCGCGATGCAGTGCCTGCAACGGGTATGTTCGACCTGGTGTAGTTTGGTTCGGGGAGATGCTGCCTGAGGACGCATGGAGCGTAGGTCTCGCAGCTGCAAAGGGTTGCGATGTTTTCCTTTCGATTGGTACGTCCGGGATTGTTTACCCGGCTGCGGAGCTTCCGATACGTGCTTTGGGTCACGGTGCGACGGTCATTCATATCAATCCTGTGCGGTTCGATATCAGCAATCAGGAGCACTTTCTCGAAGGCGCTGCCTCGGTCGTCATGGAGAGAATGTTTCTCGAGGCCTTCGGTGACCTTCCTGCCTCGTAGTTCGTGGACGTTTCACATTACTTCTGCTTTGGGCTTGCCCCCTTCGGGGTGCGGCTGGCGTGAAACCAAACCCTGACTACGTCAAGTTTTGGCCCTACGGGCTTTCATTCTCAAGCCTTTGGCCCATCGTGGGCCAGCGCGCTCCGCTTGCGCTGTAGGGGCACGCCATAATTAGGCAACCCCTGCCCATCGCTCATTGTTTATAAACTAATGCGTCAACCACAACGCCAAATGCGGATGAATGCTCACGTCGATTCGGATAGTAAAGATGGTAGCCCGCGAAAGGCTGGCACCAATCTTCCAGAACCCGCACGAGACTGCCCCCCGCTAGTTCGTTGGCTACCATGTCTTCTGGCAGAAACGCCAAGCCACATCCCGCCACAGCCGCACGCAAAATTGGCACGCTGCTGTTGAATGTCCACTGCCCCTCTACGCGTGCCTTGAGCTCGTGCCCCTCCTTTTCGAAATCCCACTGCAAGAGGCTCCCATGAGTCGGGAGACGTAGATTAATGCAGTTGTGCGCGGACAGATCCGCTGGCTCCTTGGGGATTTGTCGCCCTTTGAAATATTCGGGCGAGCCCACCACTGCGATTCGCAGCGATGGCCCAATCGGTACGGCAATCATGTCCTTGGCTACCTGTTCGCCCAGGCGCACCCCCGCGTCATACCGCTGCGCGACGATGTCGGAAAGGGCGTAATCGACGGTGATTTCGACCTTGATGTCCGGGTAGTCAGGCAGCACCCTCAACAGCTTTGGCCAGAGAATATTGTTCGCAGCATGCTCGGACGCCTGGATGCGAACATTGCCGGCGGGAGTGACGCGAAACTCGCTGACGGCGGCCAGTTCCAATTCGATCTCGTCAAAGCGCGGCGCCATCGATTGATAAAGCCGCTGACCTGCTTCGGTTGGCGAAACGCTGCGGGTGGTGCGCGTCAAAAGGCGTACCCCGAGCCGGCTTTCCAGCGCACGCATGGTATGACTCAACGCCGACTGAGAGACGCCCAACTGTGCAGCGGCACGGGTGAAGCTGCCCTCGCGGGTGATGGCCACGAAGGCTTGCAGATCATTGAGATTAGCGCGGGACATTGATGAGAGCCTCTCATGAGGGACGCGTGATCATTCCATGAAAGCAGGTTGCGCACAGATGCGCGACCCTCAGAGACCTCATTACAGGGTGCGAGCGTAAAACGTCGTCAGTTTACCAATTGCGGCGTCGACATAGCGTGGCACCCAATAGGTTTCAATATGCGTGGCGCCGTCGAGGATGAACATTTCCTTGTCCTTGGTGCCGGTGGCTTTGGGGAACGCATCCTGGGTCATGTACAGGCTGTCGGCCTTGCTGCCGGCGATCATCAGCAACGGTTGGTTGATCAGTTCGATATGGTCGGTGGCGTCGAAACGCATCAGATCCAGCAGGCTGCTGGTGGTGTATTTGAAGGTCGAGTTCGGGTGTGCGTGGGTCTTCCAGTAGTATTCGTAGCCTTGGCGATACAGCTCGAAGGGCAGCTTGGCAATCTGTTCATCGGTGAGGTTGGCATCACCGGAATACAGCACCGCACCACCGGCTGCTTCTTGCGCACGTGCCGCCGACGCCTGCTGCAAACGTTGTTGAATGCTGTCCTTTTGCGAGTCGTTATAGCCGTTGCGACGCACCAGGCCCGAGTTGAACATGCTCACTGTCGCCAGCGATTTGAAGCGTTTGTCGGTTTGCGCCGCAGCTAATGAGTAACCGCCACCACCACAAATACCGAGCAGGCCCAGGCGTTTGTCGTCGACGCCTGCAAACTGGCTGATGAAATCAGCCATGCCGTGGATGTCTTCAATGCGATACGAGGGTTTATCGATGCTGCGCGGTTGACCACCGCTGGCGCCCTGGTACGCCGCGTCGGCGGTTATGGTGATGTAGCCCTGTTCGGCCAGACGTTGGGCGTACAGGCCGGCGACTTGTTCTTTCACACCACCATTGGGGTGCGCGACGACCACTGCCGGGTAGGTCTTCTTCGCATCGTAATTGGCCGGGGTGTAAACGTTGGCGGCGATGTCCAGACCATTGAGCTTGTAGCTGACCGGGTGGATGTTGACCTTGCCCGGTTCGTTCCTAGTGATCGCGTCGTCATAGGCCAGCGTGAAGGGGTTTTTTTTGTAGTCGGCGGCCAAGGCTTCACCGGTAGATAGACCGACCAATGCCGACATGAGCGTGGCTTTGAGAGTGTTTTTCACGTGAAACTCCTGAGCAATCAAAAGGGAGGCAGTCGAAAGAAGGGGCGGATCAGTCCAGCTGTTTTTCTTTGAGGAATTGCGACACCAGATCAGCGATCTGCACGTTGTTCAGATCCGACATGGGGAAGTGGGTATTGCCGTTGATGCCGGTCTCGGGCAAGTGGATCAGTCGTACATCGCCACCGTGCCGATTGACCGCGTCACGCCATAGCCGGGCCATCTTCAGGCGAGCGCGCCAACTGTCCTGAGCAGGCAGGTCGACGGCCTGTTCCGGGATGTTGTCGCCGTAGAGGATCAGAATCGGAATGCGCGTAAGAGCCATGAACTGCTCCATCGGCACCGCTGCGCCTTGCACCGTGTCGAACGCGCTGGGGATCGGCGCCGGCACATCACCTTGAGCAAACACGAAACTGCTGCCCGGTTCGAACGCCACGATGGCTTTGACCTTGTCGTTCTTGATCGCCGTCAACCAGCCCGGCCCGCCACCCTGAGAGTGTGTAAAAAGGATGCCGGGGCCAATCTTGTCAAAAATCGCCGATACGCCATCAGAGACCACGCCCATATCAAACGGCCCGGTGTTCGGCGTCATTGCCCGGAAAAACTGCTCGCGGGTCTGGGCATCCTGTGCCACTTGCACGCCGTTGAAGTAGTTGGGCCACAGGCCAATGCGGAACTGGTTGAACCACAGTTGTTCGTCCGGCGTCGGCTTGATTGTGGTCTCGACCATGCTGCGCCCGGCATCACCACGCCGTGGCTGATCGATCAGATAAACGCCGTAGTGACGGCGCAGAAAAATGTTCTGAAAACCCTCGCGGCCATCGGCGGTGGTTTCCCAGGTTTTGGAGAACTGACCCGCGCCATGCCACATGACGATGGGCAGTTTTCGCGCATCGACCGGGATTTGGTAGAAAGCGTAGGCGTGGTCACCGTGATAGGTCTGGCCGTCGGGCGTCATTGGTTTGCGCGGGTTGAACGTACCTGGTGCAGTCGTCATCGTTCCGCCAGCGGCGAAGCTCCCTTGCTTTTCAATTATCAGTGGGCCGGAACTATCGGGTTGGTTTGCGCAAGCTGCCAAAAGGCTAAGGAGGGTGATACCCAACAATTTTTTAGCGGTCATTTTATTTCCCCGAAGCTGCGAGGGCTTGAGCCAGCGCTGTACTCGCACGCTCGGCGGTCTGGGCATCACCGTGCTTTTTCAATAAATCGGTCACTTGACGCAACTGCGCCGCGCTGAGTCCGACACGAAGGCTCGCCAGCATGTGCGAGCGGAGTTGCGATTCCACGCCCGGCGTCGCTGCCAGCGCCCCGACGGTCGCCAGTTCGCGGCTTTGCCAGTCGAGGTTGTCGCGCTCGAAGATGTCGCCGAACAGGTGGGTTTGCAGAAACTGGTTGATCACTGGGGCGAACTCGAACACCGGGCCTTTGACCGGGGCGCCGGAGATCTTGGTTTGATTCGCCGTACCCGCCACCAACAACTCAGCCCCGACCGGAATCGCCCGGCTCGGCTCACGCCCCGGCGCATCTGCAATGCCGCGCTGTTTGCGCGCCTGCACCACCGTCATCAGCTCGTTCAAGGCGTTGAGGCTGCGTGGGAAACCGACGTAGGCGTAGAGCTGCACCAGAATTTCCCGAGCTTCGCTGACGCTCAGGCCCGCATCGAATCCTTGGTTGAGGGCTGCGTTCAGGCTAGGCATGTCGCTAGTCGCCATAAACGCGGCCATCAGGGGAATCGCTTGCTGTCGGGTCGACAGTGTTTCTGAGCTGGCGGGCGTGTTCGTCACGGTTTGCGATGCCTCGGCTGCTTGAGTGGTCATGCTGAACATCGCACCAGCGCTCAAACAGAGCATCAACAGTGCGGAGAGGGCAGTGGTCTTGCTTGCGTCACTGGTCATCATGAGGCTCTATCCATTGCGAGTCGTTGCGGTGTCGCTGGATCGTACGGAGGATGGTTGGGGCGATTAACCCCGATATTGCGCAAGGACTCCTGAGCAGAACTCATGAGTCGGCTTAGAAATGCTAGTTGAATACCCTTCGCACCCCGCAGAAGCGGGCCTTGAAGGTGATGTAATGGATCTCTGCGAAGGTGTCAGACAAGAGCGTCCGACACATTCCGTAACTTCATTTACCAGCGTATTGCGCCTCAGAGACTTTTTCCGCCCAAGTGACAGTCTTGCCTTGCTCGGCTTCAGCAATCGCTATGTGCGTCATGCCGTAGCTGACCGTGGCGCCATGCCAGTGGCGAGTATTTGGCGGAATCCAGACAATGTCTCCCGGACGAATTTCCTGACGCGGGCCACCCTCTTGCTGCACGTAGCCGACACCAGCTGTGACGATCAGCGTTTGCCCGAGTGGATGGGTGTGCCACGCAGTTCGTGCGCCGGGTTCGAAGGTTACCGTGCCGCCGCCGATGCGTGCTGGCAGTTCTCCCTTGAACAGGCCATCAACGCGCACCGTGCCCGTAAAGGTTTCCGCCGCGCCCTTAATCGAAGGCTGCGAGCCGTTCGGGGTTATGCGGATTTCGCTGCCGGCCTGCGACTCGGCAGTCATAAGTGAAAAAGCAACCAGTGGTGCGATCAATCGGTTCATTGGATCAACTCCGGTCAGGCAATGAATCGGCTCCGCACGCGGAGCCGCGTTGGGCAGACTCAGAGTCCGGTCATCTTCAGCGCCGACTCAGGCAGGCGTTCACCGAGCACTTGAATCTGCGCCATCTGCTCGTTGATTACGCGCAGATCGTCACCCGTCAGTTGCAGTTCAGCCGCACCCAGATTCTCTTCCAGTCGATGCTGTTTTGTCGTGCCAGGGATTGGCACAATCCAGGGCTTCTGTGCCAACAACCATGCTAGTGCCACTTGCGCTGGCGTGGCGTTTTTGCGTTGCGCGACGACTTTGATCACCTCGACCAACGCCAGGTTGGCCTTACGCACCTCAGGAGAAAAACGGGGGACAAAATTGCGGAAGTCGCTGGCGTCAAACTGGGTGTTCTGATCGATCTGCCCCGTGAGGAAACCTGCGCCAAGTGGACTGAACGGAACGAAGCCAATACCCAGTTCCTCCAGTGCCCCAAGGAGTTCCTGTTCCGGGCCACGCCAGAACAGCGAATATTCGCTCTGCACCGCCGTCACTGGCTGCACCGCATGTGCCCGGCGAATAGTATGCACGCCCGCCTCGGACAGACCGAAATGCTTGACCTTTCCCTCGGCGATCAAATCCTTAACGGCGCCGGCCACGTCTTCAATCGGCACCTGTGGATCAACGCGATGCTGATAAAACAGGTCGATGCAGTCAGTACGTAAACGCTTCAACGATGCCTCTGCCACAGCGCGTATGTGTTCCGGGCGGCTATTGGTGCCGCCGCCACGTGCGCCAGTGATCAAGTCAATATCGAAGCCGAACTTTGTGGCGATCACCACTTTTTCGCGGATCGGCTGTAAGGCTTCACCCAGCAGCTCTTCATTGGCGAAAGGGCCATACGCCTCGGCGGTGTCGAATAGGGTGACGCCTTGCTCATGGGCCGAACGAATCAACTTGATCATGGTGGCTTTGTCGGCGGCAGGCCCGTAGGCCGAGGTCATGCTCATGCAGCCCAGGCCCAGTGCGGAAACTTCAAGGCCGTTGCCCAGCGTGCGGATTTTCATGATGTCACTCCGTACAGAATTCGATTAACGCGTGATGGGGTGATCGCTCAGCCAACCGTTCACGCGCTCCATGGTCTTGCGCTCCTGCTCCCCCTCCATCACAAAGCCCTCCAGCACTTTTGCTTTCGGCGCATGTTTTAGGAGAACGCTGCGGCTGTTGCCCAAGCCATAACCACCGTGGGTGTTGAAGGGGATGAGGGTCTTGCCGGTCAGGTCGTGAGCACTCAAAAATGCACGGATGATTGGTGGAGCAGTTTCACCCCAGATCGGAAAGCCGAGATAAATCGTGTCGTACTCGTTGAGGGCGTGAACCTTGCTTTGCAGATCGGGCTCGAACCCGTTGTCACGCTCCTGTCGCGCCTGTTCCACGGTTTGCAGATAGTCCTCGGGGTAGGCGTGGGCCGGGCGAATCTCGAAGAGGTCGGCACCGAGGCCACGTTGAATCAGCCCGGCGACCACGCGTGTATTGCCGGAGCGAGAAAAGTACGCCACCAGAATTCGGGAGCCTGAACGCGGTGTTTCACTGGTGGCTTGCGTGTCAGCAAGCGACAGTAGCGGCGCGCTCGCAAGTGCGGCGATGACCGTACGCCGCAGCGGGTCGTGATCGTTGCTCATCGCCCGACGCGGGCCTTGAGTGCCTCGGGATAACGCTCACCTTCGATGCGGATCTGCGCCAGCGCAACATCAATCGCTTTGAGGTCGTCCGCATCGAGCGTGATGTCCGCGCCGCCGAGGTTTTCTTCCAGACGATGCAGTTTGGTCGTTCCCGGAATCGGCACAATCCACGGTGCCTGCGCCAGTAGCCAGGCCAGCGCGATCTGCGCCGGGGGTGGCTTGTTTCTGCGCGGCGATCTGTCGGATCAACACCACCAGACCTTGATTGGCTTGCAGCGCCGACTGGCTGAAACGCGGGACGATGCTGCGGAAATCGTCACTGCCGTAAGTGGCCTCTGCCGAAACGGTGCCGGTGAGAAAACCCTTACCTAGCGGGCTGAACGGCACGAAGCCAATACCCAGCTCCCAAAGCGTCGGCAAGATCTCCTTCTCAGGCTCGCGCCACCACAGCGAGTATTCGCTTTGCAGCGCTGTGACCTGTCGTACCGCATGGGCGCGGCGAATGGTTTGCGCACTAGCCTCCGACAGACCGAAGTGCTTGACCTTGCCTTCACCAATTAGATCCTTTACCACACCGGCGACGTCCTCGATGGGCACGTTTGGATCAACCCGGTGCTGATACAGCAAATCGATGTAATCGGTCTTCAATCGACGCAACGATCCCTCGACGGCGAGTCGAATACGCTCAGGCCGACTGTCCAGAGTCTGCTTTGTATTGTCGGCGCCGAAGGCGAAGCCGAATTTTGTGGCGATCACGATCTGATCGCGAACTGGCGCCAGCGCCTCGCCGACAACTTGCTCATTGAGATAGGGGCCGTAAAACTCGGCGGTATCGAAGAACGTGACACCTAGATCAACTGCCGAGCGAATCAACGAGATGGCTTGCTGGGTATCCGTGGCGGGGCCGTAGCCATGGCTCAAGCCCATGCAGCCTAAACCCAAAGCTGACACTTCAAGTGAACTGTTTCCGAGCGTGCGCTTGTGCATTTCGATCTCCCGACGTTTAGCGTGGGGGGAACAGTAAGCGAGCTTACGAATATGGACTAGACGGGTAAATCGGCAAAGGTTAGTGAGATGTGCTCATGAGTCTCAATAGGGATAAAAAATACATTTATTAAGTTGTCCTAAGTTTAAACAACCATTTCGCTGTGTCAGATTACATCCTTCACACCGACGGCATAGATCGACACATTCAAACACGAGCGGCAGTGATATTTCATCCTGCGAAGCTAAAATGTTTGGAATTGATCCTAGATTATCTTTCATTCGAACATCATTAAAGTGATGGCTCTACTGATTTGGAGCTGTCATGTCCTTTCCCCTCATTGAAGCAGAGGCACGTTCGGCGTTGACCTCTGTGATGGATGATTTTTTCGCCGCTTGGTCGGACGGAGAGTGGCACACGCTCACCCCAGTGCTGGCCAAGACCGCCATGCTGAAAAGCAGTCAGCATGGCGAAGGCAGGGGCATCGCCGATTGGCGCCGTTTGCTGGCCGCCGACGCCTCAGCCCTCTTATGGATGCGTACCAGCAATCACGCGATTGTAGTCGGTAGGAACGGGCAGGCAGTTGCTAGCGCCTATGTCTATGGCCTGTTCGGCCGTGGTCAACAACGTTTGCTGTTCGGGGCCAGTGTGGTGCTTCGGTTCCAGTTCCATGGGAATGACGGCCGCTGGATGCTGGCCAACGCCCGCATTAATGTGAACTGGTGCAAAGGTGACCTGCCATTAGCAGCGCATTGGCGCATACCGCCGAGCGACGCGGGATGGGAGTTAGGCGATGTCCCGCCGATGATCGTAAGTGAGCTGGATTCCCCATGGGCATTGATCGGCAATGCTCTGCCGCAAGCCGATGCGGAAGTTGCCGTGCGCGAGCTCTACAGCAAATATTCTTGGGCTATCGACCAAGGCGACATCGCATTACTAAGTGATTGCTATACGGACGACGCGGCAGGTGGCTTCGCTCCGATCGGGCCCTTGCAAGGGCGGCATGCCATTGTCGGTCAGCTCAAAAGCTTTCGACGGCTTTGGCCGTGGATGCAGCACTTCGCCGATGTGGTGCGGCTGGAGATCGAGGCCGATGGCCGGCATGCGCAAGTGATCGTCGCACGGATCATCCCGGAGCGTCCGGTCGATGCGCAGGGACACTCGCTCTATGGCGCCCACTACCAGATCCGCGCGCGACGCGAAGACGATGGCCAGTGGCGTATCTGCTGGAGCGATTACCGGCCAGGTTGGTTTACCAGCGCAGAGGCCCCGGCATTCGAAATTGGCGTCACCCACGCCTAATGCCCAGCAACTTCCTAAGCGTCCGTCATCGGGGGGCGGCTCACCACAAGCGCTAAAGCAAAGGGGAGTATCTGATTTCCCCGCTAACCATTAATTAAATACAGAGGTTACTTACCATGGACATCAATCTCAAAGGGCTGCTTGATCGTGAAGAAATTCGCAACCTCAGAACTATCTACGCGCACCACCTGGACAGCAACAACATAGCCGCTCTCGACCAGGTCTTCTCCGCGGATGCGGTGGTGGAGGTCACCGTCGGCAAGATGGAAGGCATCGACGCCATTCGGGTCGGTCTGAATGAAGCATTCAAGTTGTACGATCGGGATCATCGGGGAAGCTATCCCTTCATGCATGCGATCACTAACCACTGGGTCAAGCTCACCGGGCCGGATACCGCACTAGGCCGCTGCTATTTGATCGATTTCGAAACCGCCTCAAAGCCTGACCCTAATCCGTTGCTGCTGCTTGGCATCTACGCCGATGAGTACAAACGTATTGACGGCGAATGGCGCATCACCCACACCCGCCTGGAAGTCGTCTGGCCAGCAAGCAACACCAGTGACGAGCAGGCAGTTGAACAGGCTAAAGGGGCGTGATCAGTGTCGAAACCAATAAAGCTTATCATTCTGGATTATTCCCCCGTCGATGAGGGTCTTCTCCCGGTCGATGCACTTGCGGCCAGCGTACGCCTGGCACAGTGTGCGGAAGAGAAAGGATTCAAACGATTTTGGGTATCGGAGCACCATGGCGCTCCGGCTACCGCCAGCAATTCGCCGGAAATACTTATGTCGCGCATCGCTTCGGCGACGAAGGCGATCCGGGTGGGCTCCGGTGGCGTGCTACTGCCCAACTACAGCAGCCTGAAGATTGCCGAGAACTATCAGCTCCTCGAGGCGCTGTTCCCGGGTCGGATCGATCTCGGCTTCGGCCGTGCTCCGGGCGCCGACCGTCGTACGAGCATGGCGCTCAACGATGAGAAGAGCGAGTCGATTTCATATTCCCGCAAGGTTTCCGATCTGCTGGGCTTCGTCACTGGACGTCACATGCCAGGCTCGCCGTATGCGGGTATGCGCGCACATCCCGAGACCCGAGATAGACCTCAACCCTTTGTGCTTGGCGCGTCCGGTGCGACAGCGGAGATTGCTGCGCAGGCAGGTCTCGGTTTCACCTTCGCCCACTTTATCAACCCGCGCAGCGACGGCCCTCTAGCGGCCAAAACCTACCGTGCTGCGTTCCAATCAAGCGACTTTTCCCCGGATCCCTCGGTTATCACGGCGGTCTTTGTGGCGGTTGGCGAAAGCGAGGCCCAGGCTAGGGAGTTCGCCGACGCATTCCACCTCTGGCTTACCTATGCGGAGAGCGCGAACCCGTTCGAGCGGATACCTTCGCTCGCCACCACTCGTGAGCATCGCTGGACATCTGACGAACTGGCTGTGCGCGAGCGCAACAAGGGCAGGCTCATTTTCGGAACGGCCTCCCAAGTTGTTACCCAGCTTCGTGGACTAGCGGACGCCTACGGCACTGACGAGGTGATGATCAACCTGATGATGCCAGGTGAGTCGGCGCGGCTGAACGCCATCAATGCCATTAGCGACGCGATGGATGAGATTGGATCTGTGCCGGTTGCTCCCGCTGAGCAGGAGAAAGTAGGAGCGCACCCATGACTGGAGCACAGATAGTCACTCAGCCACCGATGACAGGCAGGCATCATGTCGCACTTCACCTTGCCCATCGATGGTTCGCCTTTCTGGAGGCGCCTGGAGGGGAACTCGACGCACATCTGAAAATGTTTCACCCGCAGGTACAACTATCCGGCCACCGAGGGAATCACCTTTTCGCGTGCGACCATGAGAGCCTCGTGGCCTGGTTCGCCGCCGTGCCCGATGTGATCAGTTCTCATCACATCGTTCATTCCAATTTTTCGACCGCCGAAAACGGAGACGGCTTGCTGAGCATGGTTGTGGCGTATCAGGCGCCCGACCAACTGGATATGCATGGATCAATCATCAGCTACGAGACGCGGATCGAATTCGCAATGGGTGACCCACGTTTCAGTGCGCTCGACAAGACGCCGATCCTTCCCAATAGGAGACTTGAGTACGAGACCTCTTGGTCGACTAACCGCGTGCTGGCATGGGTGCATGCCGAGCTTGGTGGCATCACCGATTCAGATGGCCAGTTACGGGTCGCATTGGGGAGTGACGTGCGGCAGGTATCCGCTCAGGTGACTGCCCCAGAGGGAAGTCGTGCATACGAGGCACTTGTGTCCGGCATTGGTGGCAATCCCGCTGAGCTCCGAGCCGTGCGCCTGAAACTCAACGATGACGTCAGGACGACTATCCCAACGGTCAATATGGTGCAGCCAATTGCTCTTTAGTGACGGTGATTGTGGAGTCGGCTAGAGCAGCAGAGCAGCTTCAAGACGAAGTGCTTCGTCAACGATTGCTCAACATGATTCACCGGCTCAACCAAGACGCCAGTGACTTGCGGGTGGCGCGGGACGATATCCAAGGCGGTGCCATAAAGCTCGCGTGATCGGTCTCGCAGGAATTCTGTGTTCGTTCCTTCGGGCCAACAAGGCCCGGCTGAAACCTTGCTTTAAAATGCAGGAGGCAAGGCCAGATTAGGTGGGGCGCATATCAACATAAATCGACGAATTCGGCTCGCTTCGCCTGCGATCCACGTCTCCTGTTAATAGTTCTCCACCCCTGTGACTAGATGATCGCTCGCAAGCCAGACCCTACTGCATTCGGTTAAGGGTGTGTGTTTCAACGTTCGTTCGCCCCTGATGCTTCGCTGATCGAACACATTTATCCAAAGTCGTAGTGAAATATCAAAACGACGCTGGTAATGTCCCGGCCACGTTCGTCAAACCATTAAGGGATGGAGGCGAAAATAGAAGCCCTGGAGCCGCGAACCTCCGGGGCTTCGTTTTTTCTAACCGAGATGCTCCCGTTTCGATTTGAAACGTTCGGGCTGGCCATGCAAATGGGATGCTTTCTGGACACGCCAGAAGGTCGACGAGGCGAATCACGCAAGCGAATCGCGGCGGCCTGATTTCTCCCAAGCGTTGCCATGTTGTCCGCTATCCCAGGCTTCAGTGAGCTCGTCTATTCGATCCGCAATCTGAGGCGTTTTTGAGGACAAGGCAACGGGTATTGCCGACAAACTCCTCGATAAAATACAGCGAGTCGCCGACATCAAGCTCGAGCTCCTGCAGCGCCTCATCGGGAATTCGAATCGCAACGTCACCATCCCATTCTTCGATGATGATTTTCATAGGTGGCTTTCTCACGTCTGGTCTCCGTTGCTTTGAACCGGCAAGTCGCTCCTGCTTGCAGATTCTCAGTGGCAAGTTTTACAGATCCGGATAGTCGTCAAGCCTTAGGCTAGGAGCACCCGCATCCTCCGGCTCGCGCTTAGGCGTATGAATCACTCCAGCTTCGGCGTCTGCACGCATCTGCTCGAGCTCTTTGTGAAATGCCTTGTCCTGAACCGTGGGTTTGTTGGTGTACGGTTTTCGGTCAGGTACAGGCTGGGCTGCATAAGTCGTTACCGCGTCTGGGTCGTGCTGCAGCTTTTCTTGAACTTGCGATTCCAGCATTGCGCGGAGCGCGTCTTTGTCGGGACGGTTCAGCAATTTGTTACTCCTATTCGGAAGCCAGGCACTAGCTATTCGATTGGTACATTGAGCAGTTGGTGAGGGCAGGGCCGTTTAAATTTGTGGTTGCATCGCAGATTGGCAGTTACCCGGATTACAGGTTAAAAATCCTGGTAAGCCTACCAAGCCTTGGCGGCAACCGCCTGTGAGGAAAATGATGCCATGGCTACAGTCTCGGAAGCAGCTTTAGAGATGGCTGAAATGGCCAGATCCTTACCTGTCCTTTTTTCATTGAGGCTCAGAGGCCAGCGAGCAATCGTTCGAGCTGTTCACGCTCCCATGCACCCAGTAGGTCGACAGGATCGGCTCCGTCGCGCTGCCAGAGTTCGAGTGTCCCGACTCTACCATCAGGCGACCTGCAGTACTCGCAGTAGTCCAGGATGTCACAGTCATTGAAGAGTGTGAGTAGCCATCCATCAATCTTCACGGGCATAAGGCCGTGGTAGATCTCGCTCCAGGACTGGATGGAGCTTCGCATCATGATGCGTTTGCCGAGTGCGACGTCCGTCAGTACCTGGCAGACCTCGCGGGCGGTGAGAGGGGTTGTCTTCAAATCATTCTGCACTCGAGTCATCGCAAGCCCATCGCTAGGCTGTGGTATGAAGTGACGTCAACGGGGGGTCGATTCTTCGGGCCAATGGGCCCGGCTCATCAATTAGCTAAGCATTTCCTTCACGATGGAAGCCAAATTTCTCGCATCGTAGAACCTAATACGTTCAGCAAGTCTTTCACCTCAGCTAGCGCGGGAGCATGCGCTCCAGCATGGCGGCAGGATATGGATGCACAGGCTGCCGAAAACCGTAAACGATCCATCAAATCGGCTATACCCAGCAGATCGGCAGCCAGCCAACCAGCCATGCAGGCGTCTCCTGCCCCGACAGTATCAGCGACGTCCACAGGAATCGCTGGCTGCTCATGTTGGCTGTCCGGCGTGTGCAGGATCATTCCGTGCTCACCGCGAGTAAAAAGGATGTGGGCCAGGGGATTTAGGGCCCGTATCTCGTCTATCGCCTGACTTTCGGTGAGCCCTGGGTAGATTTGCCTGATGTCTTCGTCAGAAAGCTTAATCATGTCGGCTAAGACGGTCATCGTTGGGAAGGTTTGTTCCCGGTAATGTCTGTCCATCAAATTACGCCAGTTCGGGTCATAGCTAATCCGTTTACCTGTAGCTTTTGTATGCTGAGCGAGTTTTACCAGTCGGTCTCCTAACGGCTGACGAGTCAAGCTGATACAGCTGAAGTGACAAACTTCAACCTGGTCTTCCCATCCCTGTGGCATCAGAACTGGATCAAAGGACAGGTCGGCTTCACCGGCGAAAAAATATCTTGGAGGATGACTCGAAGGAACGATGGCAACCAGGGGATCTCGGTTTACGCGTTGTATAAACCTCATGTCCAGGCCTGCCAATCCAGACTGCCGCACGATTTCGTCGCCTAGGGTTTCGGTGCTGATAGATCCTGCGAAGGCACTGCTGATACCCAGGCGGCTTAGCGTACGTGCAACATTCCAGGGAGCTCCGCCTGGATAGCCCTGCCATTCCCCGGGAAAGCCTTGGACAAGGTCGGTCAGCGCTTCACCAAATACAATTGCGCGCGGCAATGCCATCATCATTTCCTCAGTTTGTTTTTGTTGGGCAGCGGCTGACGATTCATCTTCGATGAGTCATCACTGGCTTAATGCGCCTTGGTGAAAGGAAGAGATTGATGAGCACCGTCTCGATTAAACAACGTCATCGCGGTTCCACGACGGTACTCGCTCGGTGTCTGTCCCATTTCGATGCGAAAGTGCCTGTTGAAGTTAGATAGGTTTTCATAGCCAACATCAAAGCAGATGTCGGCCACTGACCTTTCTGTTTGCAGCAACAGTCTGCAGGCGCGCTGAACCCTAAGCTTGCGCATGAGATCTATGAAGCCGTGGCCGGTAACCCTTTTAAAGAAGCGCGAAAAACCTGGTTCGCTCATCTCCAACTGGAGGGCGATAACTGAAAGGCGGACATCACCTGTTAATTCAGTCAGCAGGTAGTCAAATGCCCTGTTGATTCTTTCGGAGCTGCGGGCGTCCAGCTTTGGCGTGTAAAAGGCGCTCGCGAGCATGTGAACGTTTTGGCCAGGCGCTTTGATGAGCGTATTGATCAATTGTAAAAACAGAATCAGACGCTCGAGACCTTGAGCCGGGCCGATCTCCTCTAACAGTCGCGCAGCCTGTACAGCTGTTGCGCCTGTGAACTCAAGGCCACGACGAGCATTTTCAAAAAGGTGTTGAAGTTCGCCCAGCTCAGGCAGCGTACCCCGTAAGGCAAGGATCGCCGCGCCATCAAACTGCAGTACCACATCGCGTCCCGGCAGAAACTCTCCAGGTGCCACATCACCTATCCAGTCGTGGGGTAGATCGGGGCCGATCAGCGCAACATGACCTGCACCGAATGCACCTATGTAGTCGCCTGCAACCAGCTTGCCGCTTCCTTTGCGAATCAAATGAACTTCAAATTCAGGATGATGGTTCCAGCGAGCCAGGGAGTAGGGGTAGTCGTGTTCATACCAGCGAAAGAAATGATCAGGCTCGGGGAGAATTACCTCCAACTCGGCCGGTCGCTGCTCAAACAGGGCTGTTCGGTTCTCAGGCATGTCATGCCCCTTTTATAGTTGTTTTTCTTCGTACACGGCCAACATACGCTCTCTTGGTGGGCACGTGCTAGCTCACATATTGCGCACGACTAATACTTTTTTGATCGCGAGCTTGATCCGATTTCTCGGTTAAAAAAGTATCAGTTGGGCGTCCGTTATGCGTTTGTCTGGGGTTTTTTTAGGTGCTGTAATCAGGTCGTCCAATCATTGTGGGTCAGATGCATTTGACCAGCGGTGGTTAACAAAAAAAATAATAGCTCCCGTCGTCCAAGGCGCGGAGCGGAGAGCACTACGATGAAAATCCCGAAAGCGCTTTTCCTTTCCGCTGGTCTGTCCTTCGCCTTTCTTAGTCAAGCCGCCGAAACAGTGACTATTGCCACTGTGAATAATGGCGACATGATCCGCATGCAGCGGCTCTCCAAAATTTTTGAACAGCAGCATCCTGATGTGAAGCTAAATTGGGTGGTGCTGGAGGAAAACGTCTTACGTCAGCGCCTTACCACCGATATCGCCACACAGGGCGGCCAATTCGATGTGCTGACTATTGGCACATATGAAACGCCTTTGTGGGGGGCCAAGGGTTGGCTTGAACCGTTCACGGCGTTGCCACCGGAGTACGACCTACAAGACATCTTTCCTTCAGTCCGTCAGGGGCTGTCGATCAACAATACGCTCTATGCATTGCCATTCTATGGCGAAAGCACGATCACCTATTACCGCACTGATCTTTTCAGGGACGCAGGGTTGAGCATGCCGGAGCATCCGACCTGGACGCAGCTCGGCGAGTTTGCCGCCAAGCTTCACCAACCTGATAAAGGGCTGTACGGGATGTGCCTGCGTGGCAAGGCGGGGTGGGGCGAGAACATCACATTGTTAAGTACTATGGCAAACGCCTTTGGTGCCCGCTGGTTCGATGAAAAGTGGCAGCCTGAGCTTTCCAGTCCGGAGTGGACGGCAACGGCGCACTTTTACGTCGATACCATGAAGAATTATGGGCCGCCAGGTGTGTCGAGCAATGGCTTCAATGAAACCCTCGCGCTGTTCAACAGTGGTAAGTGCGCAATCTGGGTGGATGCCAGTGTCGCGGGCTCATTTACTACCGATAAAGAGCAGAGCAAGGTGGTCGACCGTGTGGGCTTTGCTCCTGCACCTATCGAGGTGACCGACAAAGGTTCGTCGTGGCTGTATGCGTGGTCGCTGGCGATACCGGCCACCTCCAAACACAAAGACACCGCAAAAGCCTTTATCACCTGGGCAACGTCGAAAGAATACATCCAGTTGGTTGCTGAAAAAGATGGTGTCACCAATGTCCCGCCTGGTACTCGGCAATCTACTTACAACGAGGCCTACTTGAGGGCTGCGCCTTTCGCGCAGGTGACCTTGCAGATGATGCAGAACGCCGATCCTGCGCACCCTTCGATCAAGCCTGTTCCTTACGTTGGAATCCAGTACGTCACCATTCCCGAGTTCCAGGCGATAGGCACTTCCGTGGGGAAATTGTTTTCGGCCGCTCTCACGGGGCAGATGTCAGTCGATCAAGCACTCGCAGCAGCACAGACCTCCACCGAACGTGAGATGAAGCGCGCCGGTTACCCGAAGTAATCGAACGCCTTAATGGCTCGGGGCATCGGCCTCGGGCACACCCGCACCCAATCGGTTCTGAACGCTATGAATATTACAACCGCCAAAGCTCATACTGACGTTCTCCACCCCCAGTGCAAAAGCCGCGTGGCCAACCCTGGCTGGTTTTTGGTCAGCCCCTCGGTCGCTCTGTTGTTGCTGTGGATGATCGTGCCGCTGGGCATGACCCTGTACTTTTCGCTGATTCGCTACAACCTGCTCAATCCAGGTGAAAACGAGTTCGTCGGCCTAGAAAATTTCACGTATTTCCTGACTGATTCCGGGTTCCTGCCTGGCGCCACCAACACCCTGTTGCTAGTGGGCAGCGTGCTGCTGATCAGCGTGGTGCTCGGCGTACTGATCAGCGCCCTGCTGGAGGCCAGCGAATTTTTCGGCCGTGGCATCGTGCGGGTGCTGCTAATCTCGCCGTTCTTCATCATGCCCACCGTCGGTGCGCTGATCTGGAAGAACCTGATTTTCCACCCGGTGTCGGGAATTCTCGCCTATGTCTGGACACTGTTCGGCGCGCAACCGGTGGACTGGCTTGCGCACTACCCGCTGCTGTCGATCATCATCATTGTCTCCTGGCAATGGCTGCCCTTCGCGATCCTAATCCTGATGACGGCAATGCAGTCCCTCGATCAGGAGCAGAAAGAGGCCGCACGCCTCGATGGCGCCGGGCCGGTCGCGATTTTCTGGCACCTGACGCTGCCGCACCTGGCGCGACCGATTGCGGTGGTGGTGATGATCGAAACCGTCTTCCTGCTCTCGGTGTTCGCCGAAATCTTCACCACCACCAACGGCGGCCCCGGCTACGCCTCGACCAACCTCGCCTACCTGATCTACAACCAGGCGCTGGTGCAGTTCGACGTCGGCATGGCGTCGGCGGGCGGCTTGATCGCGGTGGTGATTGCCAACGTCGCGGCCATCGTGCTGGTGCGCATGATCGGCAAAAACCTGACTGACAAAGCCTGAGGCCCGAGCCATGACCCTTCAACAATCCCGTCGTTTGCAAAGCCTGCTGCTGGGCACCTTGGCCTGGGCCATCGCGATCCTGATCTTCTTCCCGATCTTCTGGATGGTGCTGACCAGTCTCAAGACTGAAATCGATGCGTTCGCCACACCGCCGCAGTTCATCTTCACCCCGACGCTGGAAAACTACCTGCACATCAACGAGCGCAGTGACTACTTCAGTTTCGCCTGGAACTCGGTGGTGATTTCCTTCAGCGCCACGGCTCTGTGCCTGCTGATCGCGGTGCCGGCAGCCTACTCGATGGCGTTCTACGAAACCCAGCGCACCAAAGGCACGCTGCTGTGGATGCTCTCGACCAAGATGCTACCGCCGGTGGGCGTGCTGATGCCGATCTATCTGCTGGCTAAGAGTTTCGGTCTGCTCGATACGCGTATCGCCCTGATCGTGATCTACACCCTGATCAACCTGCCGATCGTCGTCTGGATGATTTACACCTACTTCAAGGACATTCCCAAGGACATCCTCGAAGCCGCCCGCCTGGATGGCGCCACCCTGTGGCAGGAAATGGTTCGAGTACTACTGCCGATAGCCAAGGGCGGCTTGGCGTCGACCGTCTTGCTATCGCTGATCCTGTGCTGGAACGAAGCGTTCTGGTCGCTGAACCTAACCTCATCCAAAGCTGCGCCACTGACCGCATTGATCGCCTCGTATTCGAGTCCCGAAGGGTTGTTCTGGGCCAAGTTGTCAGCAGTGTCGACCCTGGCCTGTTCGCCGATCCTGATCTTCGGCTGGATCAGTCAGAAACAACTGGTGCGTGGACTGTCGTTCGGCGCCGTCAAGTAACCAATGGTCTTTTGCAAGCGCGAATTCAAGGTTCGTGCGCATTGATACAAACACAGCGGGGATTCATTTCATGGCCACTCTGAAAATAAAAAACCTGAAGAAAGGCTTCGAAGGTCTGTCCATCATTAAGGGCATTGATCTCGTTGTTCGCGATAAAGAATTCGTTGTGTTCGTTGGCCCATCGGGCTGCGGCAAATCTACATTGCTACGGTTGATCGCCGGCTTGGAGGAGGTCACCAGCGGCACTATTGAATTGGATGGTCGAGACATCACAGAGGTCAGTCCGGCCAAACGCGATCTGGCAATGGTATTTCAAACTTATGCGTTGTACCCGCACATGACGGTGCGCAAGAACATGTCCTTCGCACTGGATCTCGCGGGGGACAACAAGCAGGACGTCGAGCGCAAGATCACTGAAGCGGCACGAATCCTAGAGCTGGAGCGCCTACTTGAGCGTAAGCCAAAACAGCTTTCTGGAGGTCAGCGCCAACGAGTCGCTATCGGTCGCGCAATTGTTCGCAATCCCAAGATTTTCTTGTTCGACGAGCCGTTGTCTAACCTCGACGCGGCCCTTCGTGTGCAGATGCGTTTGGAGCTATCCCGGCTGCACAAGGAGTTGCAGGCGACCATGATTTATGTGACTCATGACCAGGTCGAAGCCATGACGCTCGCCACGAAGGTAGTGGTTCTTAATGGGGGTCGCATTGAGCAGATTGGCTCACCACTTGAGCTTTATCACCAGCCCGCGAATCTGTTTGTAGCAGGATTTTTGGGCACGCCAAAAATGGGCTTCCTCAAAGCCAAGGTGGTTTCCAACAATCATCTAGGGGTGGAGGTCGAACTGGCATCTGGGCGGAGCCTGCTCATACCTCGCGACGGAAGCTCTCTGTCCGTGGGCAGTGAAGTGACTGTAGGCATACGTCCCGAGCACCTAAGCCTAAATGATCAAGGCAAACTGCCCATCATCACTGATGTAACTGAACGCCTGGGTAGCGACACCTTCTGTCACGTTGTCGCCAAGTCCGGCGAAGCACTTACCGTGCGAGTAAATGGCGACTGTGATGTTGCTTATGGAGAACATCGGTGGGTTGCGCTGGATGTTTTGCATTGCCATTTGTTCGATGAGCACGGAAAAGCTGTAGGGCCGTTAAAACGTCTCGCTGCCTGATTTTACGCAACTCCAATGCCCTCGGTTGGGCGTACTCAATTTTCAGAAAACGGATGAAGAATCAATGAAACGACTAGAAGGTAAAAGCGCGCTGGTGACTGGCTCCGCCCGAGGCATTGGACGTACTTTTGCGCAGGCTTACATCCGTGAAGGGGCAATGGTCGCTATTGCTGATATCGATTTGGAGCGCGCTCAAGCTACTGCTGACGAGTTAGGGCCTAACGCTTATGCAGTCGAAATGGACGTGACCAACCAGGCCTCTATTGATGGAGCAATTGCTGCCGTGATCGCGCAGACGGGTAAGTTGGATATCCTGGTAAACAATGCCGCGTTATTCGATCTTGCTCCCATTACCGAAATCACTCGCGAGAGTTATGAACGCCTATTTTCGATCAACGTATCGGGAACCCTATTCACCTTGCAGGCAGCGGCTCGCCAGATGATCAGTCAGGGACATGGCGGGAAAATCATCAATATGGCCAGTCAGGCGGGTCGGAGAGGGGAGACGCTTGTTGCAGTTTACTGCGCCAGTAAAGCAGCTGTGATCAGCCTTACGCAATCAGCGGGTCTCAATCTGATCAAGCATGGGATCAATGTGAATGCCATTGCGCCAGGGGTCGTCGACGGCGAGCACTGGGATGGCGTCGACGCAATGTTTGCCAAATATGAGAATCGACCGTTGGGTGAAAAGAAAAAACTTGTGGGGCAGGAAGTCCCTTTCGGGCGAATGGGCACCGCAGATGACCTAACGGGCATGGCTATTTTTCTCGCGTCACCTGAGAGCGAATACGTTGTAGCTCAGACTTACAATGTCGATGGGGGAAACTGGATGAGCTGATGTCTAAGGCTCACAATATGTCGCGAGGGCTTTAGCGGTCAGGACCACGCAGGTCTATGGCCGCTTTCACTCCTGCAAGCTTTTTGGTTGCATCCTCCTTGTTCTATCCTGGCGGTTTTCGGCATTTTCAGTTGCTCGCCCCTTGCTCTGATACCTACCTAATTGGAATAAAGACGGTATCGCGTCTGCTGCTTAAAGGCGCCCCTAGACTTGCCTGGTTAGAATATCTAGGAGCGGAGGTAGATGACATGACGAGCATTTCCAATGACTGTGCAGATGGCAAGTTACAGCGGCAATAGCTGATGAGACTTGAAGCTGCGATTGACATTCTGGGTCGCCTACCGAGGACTAACCGCGGCTGATTTGGGGGAGTATTGGTGAGGTACTGAATGTTCTGCTGACTGTGGGATTCGGCAGAAATTAGCGGATTTCTGCCGATCCCGCAGGGCTAAAATTGATAAACACCAATCAGACTCCTCCAGGAATTCATGGCTCTCCTTAAGAAGGGTGACTCTGTCGACTTTGTATCTGTAGCGTTCTAGCGTTGGGGCCGGTCTTATTGAGTTGAGATCCCGCCAAGCTGTTTCAATCTATCCTCGCTGGAGTTCTATCCTTCTCGTATGCGATTGTCACAGGGCCAATCATGCCAGATGGTCTTAAGGCAGCATTCGCCTTGTAAGGCTGCGCAGTACTGAACAGTTGGGGCTTCGCTCCGGGTTGAGCGTCGCCTATCAACCGGTTGACCCAAGGGTTAATGACCTTTACCTCGATTGTATTCCAGCCCTTCACGAGTACCTTGCTGGCTTCCACTCGGTAGGGTGGTTTCCAGAGCGTTCTGAACGGATGATTATTGATGGTGAGGGTGGCAAGGTCGCGCACGTCACCCAAGTCCAGATAGCATCGTGCAAAGCATTTTCCTTGTAGCTCAAAACGGCCGGAATAGGTCGCTGTGCCTGAAAAGTACTTCAACCTTGGGTCTGTCGCCTCGGCCCAGCTTATTAGTTCAGGCAAACGGACCACATATTTCATAGCGTCCGGTGCGTCGACGCTAAGAACCCAATCCGTTTGTATCTGTAGTGAGTCTCCAATAATCACCGCATGCTCTCGGGGACGGCTGTTATGGCGAAACACTACGAATCGTGATTCCCCAGAAGCAAGCTCCAGAGCCACATGAGTTTGGGTGCCTTTAGATTCGAACGCAATGCCATCAATGCTGGCACTGTCAGCATCCCAAATTTCCGGTTTCATGCCTTGAACACGGAAGAGAGCGTTCGTTTTTTCCGTTTGATGCCCAAGATTGGCAATAAAGTAAATTTCGCTGCCGTCATCGAGCCGACGGTGCTGAAACCTGAGGTCTGCCTCTGGGGTAGCGCTATCGAAGCGTAAGTCAGGTTGGGCATTCATTTTCGTCAGTGCCTGTTCCGCGGTCACTCCAGTGATGACTCGCCCCCGACTTGTCGGGATCGAACCGCTTTTAGGCCAGAGTTGGTCGGCTAATACTTCAAATTCTGCTCTGTTGTCGCCCTCGCTAGGGCTTCCACTCGGGCGGTTGCCGACAAGTGTGGCGCCTTGCGCAACCAGAGCGCGTATTGTTTTCAACGTGGCAAGTGTCATCCGCTGGCTGCTACCCCCTAGATAGAGCAAGCGGTAACTTTGTCCGCTCGATGTCCATATGTCGCCGTCCTTCACAGATAGCAGGGTTTGGAGACTGTCGGCATTGATGAAGTCAAAGCCGTAGCCCGTAGGAAGATCGTTAGGTGTGCGTTGTCCATAAAGTGATGTCAACGGTGCTTCTTCGCCATAGAAATAGAGTACATCAGAGACCGGCTTACCTTGCTGGAGCAGATAGGAACTGCGGGCAAGGTAGTCGATCCAAGGTCTTGCATTTTCGGCCCAGGTTTCATGTCGGCTGAAGTATTGACCCAGGAACGGGGCTAGTCCTATCCCTGGCTTTCCCTCCAAAGGTTGATGGGGTGATGTGTGGATATTGAACAAGTTGACCCCTAGCGCCATCGCTAAGTCCGCTGTGCGTTTGAGATCCCGTGGACTGAACGCCCAAGGCTGCAGGAATGCTCCAAACGTCTCGGCGCCTACTTGTTTACGCCCATATAAGTGCGCTGCCGATGCAGCCCCCATTACATCTGCTAAGTAGGTTGGACGACCCTCACCGCCTGGGGGCAGTACCCACATGGCGCCCATCGGGACATCGGCGCGACTTCGCATGCTTATGTCGTCACCTAGCTGTGGGCGGTTATCTTCGAGTGCTTCACTGTAAAGCTTCAATCCTCGTTCGTGCGCCACATCTGCCAGCGTCTGGTAATACTCGCTGGACACCAATTGCGTGATGGTGCGTCGCCAATCCCACAGAAATCGATCACTGGCTTCAGAGCTTTCAATCACAAAACCGGCAAGAGTCGGTAGCCAGGGCGTCGCATCGTAGCCGCGCAGATGATGGAATTTTTCGAGCAGGGCGGGGGTCCAGTTCTGTGGTCCCGATTCGATGCTATCCGCCAATAACCCGCGAAGAGCGTTATTTTGATCGCCCATCGAATCGCGATACAGGTTCAGATAGTGCTCCAGATATCGACGCACAGACGCCGCCGCGAGTTTGTCGACCTCAAGCCCGGTAGCCTGCGCGACGGCCGGACCATTCTGATGGCCTGTCAGAGAATATCCGAACCGTAAAATTTGCCACTGACCAGGTGGTGGTTGCCAATCCAGATTGCCGTTTGCATCCATTAGCGATGTCAGGTTCACAACGCTTGACTTGGCTATGCCTTTCAAACCGTTGACAGTGTCGAGGGTGTAATAATCTCGCGTGGTAGCGAAGCCTGCCTTTGTTTCGTAGTGGTTGACCCTGCCACCACCATGCAGCGTAAAACTGGCGAGCGAATAACCAGGCCGCGGTGTGGGGAAGGGGGGACCCACGATCCCTGCCGCCGGTTGTGGTAACGCGGTACTGCTGTCAGATTTTGCCGCCTCAAGGACCATGCGAAAATATTTGGCGGTGACGGGTGCGAACGAAACGGTACGCTGGGGTGCGGACCCAGGTGCAAGTTCAGCTATCGGCCTCCAGTCAAGACCATCCAGGCTAACCTTTAGAATCGCATTCGCCGGCGGCGGTGCCCCAAATCCTGTGCGCGCGGGAATGCCTAGCGTTACGGCTCGCACGGTCTGCGCTTGCTCGAAGGTGTATTGCACCCAAGCCGCATCTTCGACCGATTCAGTGGGCAACCATTGGGGGGAGGCGAGGTCGCCTGCAATCAGTTTCTGGGCATCCAACTCGCCAGCGCTGAAACTGACTTGCGCCGGAGGCAATGGTGAATCCTCCAGAGTTTGCGGAATGGCTAAGACGATCGTATCCCGGTAGTACGGCGCTATCCCTTTCGCGGTGCCGGCCACTTGTTGAAACGCACCGGCGACATCCGGCGGCCGAGGAAGCACAATAGCAGCACCACTTCCGCCCTTTACGAGTGTCTCGGACCATACCAATTTTTTCATGGCATCGTCTGGCTCAACCCAAGGGCCGCCCGCAGCACTCCAGCCGGGGGAGGTAGTGATGCTCATTTCCAATTGCAAGTCGGCGGCTTTGCGAGCAGCGTATCGCACTGCTTTTTGCCACTCGGGGGTCATGAACAGACGAGGCTTGTCGACAATCTGCGGGGTGTTCAGATTGCCATCAAACATTTGGAAGCCGCCAAGCCCTACGCGATGCATCCATTCCAGGTCGCGGTCAATGCCGGATAGGGTCACGTTGCCATTCAGCCAATGCCACCACACCAGAGGACGTGCACTCTGTGGAGGGTTAGCGAAAGCATGCTGCAAGTCGTCGCTGCATGCTGGGCCGGTAAATACGCTGAGGCAAAAGGCCAGGGCACTCACCGTAAAAAAAGGAGGCTGGCGCTTGATGCAAGCCGCCGATTTTTGAGATCGCATGATCCGGGGTCCTTATGATTTCTCGAATTGCGGCGGGGAATCTAATGCAGGTCTGCTGGCGACCCAGCAGAGCACACTCAATAAGCCGCAAGTCATGGTTGCCAAGCCCAGCCACTGGGCATTCGGGGCGAGCAGGGGTGCAACGATGCCTGCGGACACGGCAAAAAACAGTGTGTTAATAAACGCATTGAGCGAAGAGGCGAGGCCGCGACTGTGCGGGAAGCGCTGCATTGCGGTCAGAGCAAGACCGGGATTGATCAGTGCGAGCCCGAAAGTCGACACGCCAAGCGGTATGACGGCCCAAGGCAGGCGAATCTCGGTGAAGCTTGGATATAGCGTTGCGCCAACAGTCCCCAACAATAAAATCAGATACCCCGCAACGATCACGCAGTGACCGTCGACCCGCTTTGCAAGCCGAGCACCTGTCCAGGATCCGGTCATCATTCCTGCCACCAAGGGCACGAAAAGCCAACCAAATCCGTCGGTACCTCGCTTTAATGTTTCCATGACAAACGGCGCTGCGGCCCCGATGTATAGCGAGAATACGGTGAAGCCCAAACCACCGGAGACCGTGGATAACACAAACCTGCGGTCCGACAAGACCCGAAGGTAATTGCGTAACAAAGGGCGCAAAGAGAAGGGATGGCGATGATGTACAGGCAGGCTCTCGTCCAGCCCAAGCCAGCAACTGACCCACAGTACCGCTGCAAACACACCGAGGAAAACGAAGATCAGTCGCCATCCACCGATCTCCAGCAGCCAGCCACCTATCAACGGAGCGACTGCAGGTGCCAAGGCAAACGCCATGATCACCTGCGACAGGGCTCTCACGGCATCAGCGCCATGGCAGCGGTCTTGAATGATAGCGCGACCCACCACCGACCCCGCGCCTGCAGCCAGCCCTTGGAGTGTGCGCCAGGCCAGCAGTTGAGTGATGTCCTGACTGCTGGCCGCACCGAAACTGCCGACTGTGAAGATGGCGAGAGACCAAAGAACGATGGTGCGCCTGCCAAAACAGTCGGACAGAGTGCCGTAGAAAAGCATCATCACCGCCATTCCAACCAGATATCCGCTGAGGCTCTGTTGCAGCAATAACGGTTGGACGTCAAAGTGCGCCGCAAGCGTGCCAAGGGCTGGCAAATATGTGTCGATGCCAAGCGAGCCAATCATTCCCAGTGCTGCCAGTAGCGCTATCAACCGGTTGTTCATGTTGTTCTCAAGGTCGAGCCCGCAGAGCACAGGTGCCAGCGGGCAAGTGCTAACGCTAAAACGCGAAGTTCAGGCCTGTCTGAAACAACAACGCGTCGTCTGCCGCAGGCGCGAAGGATGGCCCTTCCTGGTACGTCAGTCCGTTCACCCAGTAAACACCTCGGGTCACGCGAGCCGCGTAAGAAAGAGACAGCGCTGTAGAAGATCGCTCCGCATCAGTCCCGTACTGCTCGACCGCGTTGTGCGCGTACTTGCTGAAGTAGCTTTTCGTGAAGCCAACGGACGCCATGTCACGTGGACGACTGTCGAGCGGCCCCATGTAGAAAGCGGTGATCTGGAAGTCCTTGCCATAAAGGTTCCGGTCTTCAGGGGCATAGTTGACCTTGACGTCGGCATACAGACCACGGGGGCTTCTGCCATCGGGTTGGGTCACTTGATAAGTACCGGCGATGTAGCCGCCATAGTTGTTGTCGGTCATCCCCCCGTTGCGATAGTCGTCGTAGTGACTGGTGTTATAGATAGCGCCAGCGCGAAACCACTTGGAATGTTGATTGGCCGAGGACTCCACCTTGTATCCAAACTCATCAACGATCAGTGGGTTCGATCCATCGACCTTGAGCTCGAAACCGGTTGGGTTTTCGTCCAAGTCATACTGGAAGCGTTTCGGGCTGGCGCTGCGAGCAACGCCCAAACGGTTGTACCAGCGTTTGCTTTCGTCCTTGATCTGAAGGGTCATCCCCGGGCTCGGGGTGAAGAGGGAGAGCCCGACCTGAACTGGAATTACACTGATTGGGCCCAGTGCCGCGGCAGACGAGTTGCCTCCAAGGACCATACCGTAGAACTGGCGAATGAACGGGAAGTAGCCGTATTGGACCTCCAGTCGATCATCAAAAAAGCGCTGGTTGATCGCGAAGATCGACATGGTCAAGAAGTTAGGGTTACTTGATTTATAGCTACCTTGTTCCGATGCCAGTGCCATGGTGAGCTGAGCGTTACCTCCAAAACCTATACGGGTCAGATCGTAGGTCAAGCCGAGGCTTTCGGATTGTCTGTACGTAGGGTTTTGCCCATTGTAAAGCTGTGGATGCTGGTTATGGCCCAGCACGTCATATCGATAGTTGGGGGCGTAACTTCCGTAGATACCGAAGCCATGTTCCGCTAATGATGCGCGGAGGCCTCCCAGTTCGGGTGATACCGTATCGCAGGGGACAGTTTCACGCAGCACTGCCTGGGCTCGGGTAACGTACTTTGCATACGCTTCGCAGGTGGGCGCAGTGATGGAAGACTGGGCCGGTGTAGCCTCTACTGTGTTGCTTTGTGGGGCAGCGAGGGCCACCAGCGGGGTCGCGGTGGCGAGACTCATCAATACACGAAACATAGGGTTTAGCGGACGCATGGCTTCCTCTATTTTTATTGTTTAGTTCAAGGGAACGGTCAAACAAGGGCACACGGGTCCCCGCTCGCTGCAACTTGCGTGCAGCGAGTCAGGACCAAGGTTCATTTAGACGGGGTTAAGTGGGCGAGCTTGCTTCAAACTCAGACCGCCGGTGATTAGTGCAGCGAGCAACGCTACGCCACCGAGCAGTGACACGGACGTCCGCAAATCTGCATCCAGGCCCAGGCTTAAAAGGGTAATCACGAACGGGCTGAGGAATTGGCCGAGGAAAAAAGCGGTGTGCCAGAAACCCATTCCTTTGCCTCGGTGTTGGAACTCGAGGTTACCCAAGCACCAGGTGAGCAACGCTGGGATCAGGATACCGCAGGCAATCTGAGCAACGAACGCAGCGGCCACCACCCATGCAACGCTTGTGAGTGCTCCCATGCCGTACAAGCCAATTGCGAACAAGCTCAGGGCTGTCAGCAAATGGAGGCGCACCGAGTAGCGAGATACCAGCGAGAAAATCAACGCGCCGATCGGTACGCCTATGCCGGCGATACCACTGGCAAATCCGATATGTGTAGGGGAGTCGAGCCCTGCTGCATTAAGAACCGAACTGATCTGCAACACCTCGACGTAGTAAAGCACCGCGCAAAACAGGGTAACTGCGCCAATCATGACCATGGATTTGACCGGGAAACGCTGAGTAGCTCTTTCTATCTGCTCAGCTTTCTGCGGCGCGGGTTCCCAAGTAAAGAACAGCAGGCAAAGGAACACAGGAAGAGCAAGGAGATAGAGGACGAAAGGGCCTTGCCAGCCAAAGTTTCCGAGCATGCCGGATACAAACAAGAGCGTGGTTGCTGACACCGAGCCAACTGCACTCTGCACTGCCAGCCACTTTTTGCGTGACCGGCCCTGGTAAAGATCCCCCATCAGCGTGTTGGCAATCGTCATGATGAAGGCTTCAGTGACGCCGAGACAGAACCTGCTGGCAATGATGGAGGGCAGATCATCCAGAAGGAAAGGAGCGAAGCCGAACAGAGCATAAAAAAGCACAGCGATCAGCAGCAGCCGGCGGCGGCCTACGCGGTCTGCGAGAAAACCCGCTAGTGGCGACAGCATTGCAATGCAAAGACTAGGGGCCGCAATCAGCAATGGAATCAGCAGCGCAACTTGTGGATGGCTGCTGAAATGCTTGGCTAGCAATGGAATGATCGGAACGATCGAGATAATGCCCATGATTGGCAGTTGGGTAGTGAATACCAGCACGATCGCCTGCAAGGCGCCCGCCTGACGCTGGACGCCTCGAGTGTATGCACGAGTTCGGGTCGGGTTCAGCGCATCGCCCGAAGCATTGGGTTCCACACGGCTTTGCAGAGCGGTTGGCTCCATGTCGTTCTCCTACGATGCCAGTGTGCGGCATCTTTTTGTTTTTGTATTCACTAGGGATTTTTGGAAAGACGTAAGATTTCTTAGGAAGAGATGTGTAGATCGCCTCCCTGGCTCAAAACGAGCGTTGCTTGGATGCGGATGTCGTTGACGGAACGGCCCACCAGCAGGCGATATTCACCGGGTATCAGCTTCCAACCGTTGGTGTTCCAGCGTTCGAATTGGTGGCGCTCGATATTGACCCGCACAGGGAGGGCCTGACCCGCCTCGAGCCAAATGTTGGCGAAGCCGGCTAGACGAATTTGTCGGTCGGGGCCTTTGAGATAAACCTGTACAATTTCCTTGCTCGCCCTGACCGCGTCATTGTTGACGGTGACTTCCAGCATTAACTCGTCGACATGGTCGCCAATAATCTGCGCCTCGGCGTAACAAAAATTGCCGTAGCTCAGTCCGTGCCCGAAGCAGTAGGCAGGGGCTATATCGGTCGCGTCGAAATGGCGATAGCCGATGGCGTCGCGCTCCAGGTAATGTAGATCTCCTTGAGCGTTCGGACGCAGCGACCAAGCGGGATAGTCGTGCTCGTGTCGCGCAAATGTCACGGGCAATCGGCCTCCGGGTTCAAGTTCCCCGCTCAGCACCTTGGCCAAGGCCGGCGCAAACTGCTGACCTGGGTACCAGACCATAAGCACCGCGGCTGCTTGCCGAAGGCACTCAGTGTCGATGGCGTGCGCTGCATTGACGACAACCACGGTCTTGGGGTTTGCAGCGCAGACCTGCTCGATCAATTCGATTTGTCCACCAGGAAGGCAGGTGGTATCTCGATCGACGCTTTCCAATCCGGCATCTGCTGTTTCACCCACCATAAGGACAACCGCGTCTGCGTTGCTGGCGAGTTCAACTGCCCGCTGTAGAAGGTCTGGCTCAACGGGGGGCAGGCAACCGAACCAAAGTCCATGTGCGATGCTTGCTCCAAAGCGCAGGGTGAACTTCAACGTGACCGTATCGCCTGCCGCGATAAAACGATCAACGTGGTCGTACTGGCTTTGCATCAACTTGCCCATGATGTCTCCGGACACTGCGAGACCATCGTAGCTAAGGCACTCATCGTCGTTAATTCGAAGGCTGGCTGCGCCAGTACCGCCAACGCAAAAACGGTATATGCCGCTATGGCTCGCAGTGAAAACAGCACTTGCTTCGACGCGTGCTTCACCCTGGAAATCGAGCAAGCTTTCGATGCCAGGCATCTCTTTGAACCAAACCAACGAAGTGGTGTTACGCACTTCCCTGTGAATGGCTTCGGTGGAAGTAAGGCTGTCAAAGAACGCAACGTCGAGTCCCGGTGTGTCCGAGGCCGTACGCGGATTGATACTGGTCAGCGGCGGTAACCGGTAGTTCGGCAAAACGCCTTGCGCATGGTCGACTTCCCAGCCAGCGTCGGAAAAATATTGCTCTATGACTTCCAGAGGTTGAGGTACTTCAGGGCTCAGCGACACTTTGGCAAAAGTACCACCCTGATAGCATGGCACGGCGGCATTGGGGCCGATTATGGCCAGGCGCCCATACTTGGTCGTGTCGAGTGGCAGCATCTGATCTTTGTTGCTCAGCAACACAAAACCGGCAGCGGCTGCCTCTTCAAGCAACGAGAGACGATTTGCTATGGCTTGTTGATCGCCGTCGTAGTCGGCAGGCCTGCTGACCCGCTCCGAGAGCAAACGCATACGCGCATTCGCATCATCCAGGTCGGCGTGGCTCAAGGTACCGTCGGCAAGGCGCTGCGCTAGCTTTGTACCCATGTGTCTGGCCGGGCCGGGCATTTCCAGATCGAGACCGGCACTCAGGCTGCCACTGCCGTCATGGGTGCCGAACCAGTCGGAGGTAATCAACCCGTCCCATTCCAGCTCAACCTTCAACCAATCGCGCAACACAAGACGATGCTCGGCGCATCGGGTGCCATTCAGACGGTTGTACGCCGTCAACATTCCCCATACGCCATGGCGTGCTGCATACTCGAAGGGCCACAGGTACACCTCACGCAACGCGCTTTCATCTACCACCGAGTTCATATTGCGACGGTCGGTTTCCGAGTCATTGCAGACCACATGTTTCGCCACAGCAGCAACGCCACGCGCCTGTATCCCATGGATCCACTGACAGCCTAATTCAGCAGTCAGTTGCGGATCTTCACTGAATAGTTCGAACGCCCGCCCGGCCAGCGGGCTTCGCGGTAAATTCAGATTCGGTCCAAGGACGGCCTGAACCCCGATGCGTATAGCTTCATCACCCACCAGTTCGCCAATCCGGCGCACCAGGTCACGGTCCCATGAAGCACCCATGGCCACTCCGCTAGGCGTAAGCAGGGCAACATCGCGCTCATCGACCCGTCCCCCGGTCAGACCCATGGGCCCATCAGCGAATCGGACCTCGGATATGCCTGCATGCGGCAACGCTGTCGTTTTCCACATGTCCGCACCTGCAGTCAGGCTGAGCTTCTGTTCAACGCTCAACAACGGCTCCAGCGTGCGCATTTATACGCTCCGAGCCAAGCGGCTTGCTTGGGCGAAATCCAGGACTTGTTCTGCCAGCAGCTGCAATGACTGTTGTACCGAGTCATTGGTGCATTCGCCGTCGACGCCAAACAGCTTGGTGCCAGCGGTGTTGAGGGTAACGCCCAGAGGGGTCGGCCAGCCACGCAACGCATGGACAATTGAACGCATTGCGCCAAGAGTCGTATTGCACCCTTGCCAACCTGCAGCGGTCACAATGCAACCGGCGGCTCGCCCGTCAATGTAAACGCGAGTGTCTGCACGCAAGTCTTCCAGAAGGTCGATTGCGTTTTTTACAAGCCCGGAGACTCCGCCGTGATAGCCAGGGGAGGCGAACAACAATCCATCGGCCTGTCGCACTGCTTCCACGAGCGCCTGCTGACCTTCAGTGCGCTCCTGGCACTCAGGAGAATAAGCTGGCAAGGCAGCAAGCTCGGCTCCGCCGAACATGATGGTTCTGGCGCCCTTGGAGCGAGCGTGGTCTAAAGCCGCCCTTAGCGCATTCTCGGTACTCGAGCCAGGCCGGGTTGTACCGCCAATACCAACCAGTAGCGGGCGATTGATGCCGACTTGGCTTTTAGCAAGGACTTCTGACATGACAATCTCCAGACTCAGCGCAACTGAGGCATAACTTCGCGAGATACCAGTTCCATCGACTGATTACCCAGCCGAACACGTTCTGCGGTCAACGGGCCGTTTGTGAACCCCATGAGCACATTGCCAATACCCAGATCGCGGTGTTTCTGGAGTTCTTCGGTGACTGTTGCAGGGCTTCCATGCAGGCACCACGTTTTGATCCAGCCTTCGCTGAAGCAATCAGGGTGTGGATGCAGCTCAACACCGCTGATCTTCTCGGCGCGTTTGTTGAAGCTGTATTCGCGCTCGATGGATGTCTTGTATGCGGTCAGGATCTGATGCAGCTCTTCCTCAGCCTGCTCGTCAGTAGGCGCGACGTGAACACACTGATAGGTGTGAGTCGTCCAGGACAGCGCGTGCTTGATGACTTCCTCACTGTGACCGGCCGCTATAAGGGCATCGCGGTATCGAATGAAATATCGACTCAGGTGATCGAACGGTTCAGTGGTCGCGGGCACCGGTGGAGTGAAAGCCGGAATAAAGGCTGGCCAGCCGTTATCGGCTGCAAGTTGCATGCTTGTCTCGCGAAGGGCGACCGGCATGATCCGATTGAAAGGCTTGTTCTCGTAGGCGCCAGGCACGATACGCTGCACCACCGCGCCTTTATAGTGCCCAGTCTCGAAGCTGATTGGCTCGTCCTCGATTTTCTTTTCCCAAAGCTGGGTGATGATATCGAGATTCTCCAGCAGCATTGCCGAAGCTTGTTTGTAGTTAACCCCGAAACCGATCATTTCCTCTGGTGTTGTACCGCTGCCGATGCCGACAAGCAGGCGACCTTCGGTGATCTGATCGAGGAGGTTGATACGCTCAGCGAACCGGACCGGGTGGTGCAGAGGCACGGTGGTAACGGACATACCGAAATAGATGCGCTTTAGCGTGCCAGCGAGGTGGGCGGCAAACATGAATGGGTCACTGCACATCGGGGCGTAGCCTGTGAAGTGATGGTCGGGCATGAACACCGCATCAAAGCCCAGCTCCTCAGCTTTACGAGCATGGTCCGCTAACGCGTCCATGACGTATTTGTCTTCATGAGGTCCACTTGAGCGGCCGACGAGAAATGCGGAAAAGCGCATGGCGCATACTCCTTGTTGTTGTAGTGATTAGGAGGCAAAACCTCAAAACAAGAACCTGAGTTCTAGTTCGTGTTCGGCACTATAGATTCCACTCCAAAGGGCGTCAACTGCGGCATGAACAATTTTTTAAAACGGTAAGGTGTGTCCTTAAGAAGCGGTCTTACGCAGCGAACCAGGTGAAGTTGTTAATTGTTGACGAACTAGAATTCGTGTTCTATAAATGGCGCCGACGATCGCTTTGGCCTGTCTGCACCGTCTATAAATCATTCAATAGGACGCCCGCATGTTTCGTTATTTCCCAACCAATTACTCCTGGAATCTGTCAGTCGACCTTGCGCTGGAAATGGGCGCACGGATAGGCGAAATCGAGCAGATGTGCTCGCCGCTACTAGAAGCATCCGGGCAACCGGATTCAGTCGGCACCCAAGCATTCCGTGATACATGGTCGACGATGGCAAACAAGCTTTGCGCGCTTGCACTAGAGGATGAAGCCGGTGGTCGATTGCTTTCGGCAGGGGAGAAGTACAACCGAGCGGCGATTTATTACCTGACTTGTGAGCGGCTGCAAGCTCATGGTGCATCAGGTAGGGACGGGTTATATGCGCAATTCCTGGAGACCTTCGCTCGAGGAGTCGAACTTTCCAAGGAAAACTGCGAACGAGTCGAAATTCCTTACGAAGGTAAGGTGCTGTCCGGATTGTTCGTTCGCGCAGAAGGTACATCGGGACCTGCACCAGTTCTTTTACAGGTCAACGGTCTCGACTCTACCAAAGAGATGAAATACCGAGTCGGCCTGCCGGCATGGCTCGCCAAAAGGGGCATATCTTCATTCATCATCGATCAGCCCGGCACAGGCGAGGCGCTGCGTCTGCATGAGCTGACCGCCAGATTCGACAGTGAACACTGGGCAAGCCGAATCGTGGACTACCTTGAGTCCCGCACTGACGTGGACGCCAAACGTATTGGTATGGAAGGTGTGTCCCTTGGGGGGTACTACTGCCCGCGGGCGGTGGCATTCGAACCGCGGTTTGCATGCGGCGTTGTCTGGGGTGCCAACCATGATTGGCGAGAGGTCCAGAAACGGCGGCTGGAGAAAGAGGGCGACTTTCCTGTACCTCACTATTGGACCCATGTTTGTTGGGTGTGGGGAGCTTCCAGTGTTGATGAGTTCATGACCATCGCAGAGAGCGTCCATCTCGACGGCATCCTGGACCGCATCAAGGTGCCGTTTTTGGTCACGCATGGCGAGAAAGACTCTCAAATTCCGCTCGAGTGGGCCCATCGTACTTACGAACAACTCGTCAACAGCCCACAACGAGAGCTGAAGATTTTTACTGACCGCGAAGGCGGCGTACAGCATTCCAGTTTCGACAATAGCGCCAACGCCGGCCAGTACATCGCTGATTGGGTAGCAGAAACCCTTGGCGGCCACACAAATTAAGAATGTGAACATGAAAACGAGAACAACAATATGAAAATTATCGGACCTGATTATCTAGTGTTTGGCGTCGACGACATCGACGCATGCACGCAGTACTTGCTCGACTACGGTTTATCGGCCGTCGGCGATGGGCGTTTCGAGGCGCTCGATGGTACCGGCGTGCATTTACGCCACCGTGACGATCCAAGGTTACCCATTGCCATGGAGACCGCTACCCAGTTGCGTGAGACGGTCTATGGCGTTGCTGACGAGAACAGCCTGCAACAGATCGAGCATGAGTTGAGCAAGGATCGTCTCGTTACGCGCGGCGAGGATGGCGTGCTGCGCTGTACGGATGATATGGGTTTCTCGCTAGGGTTTCGTATCGCTCAGCGCCGCGACGTTTCACTGCCTGGCGAACACGCCAATGCCCCGGGTGAAATAGGGCGGGCTGTCAATCAACTCGGCGTTAGCGAAGACCTGGCAGCACTGCCTCGCAGCTTGTCTCACGTGGTGTATTTCGTTCCTGATAGCGCAAAGGCGGAGGCATTTTACGCGCGCCTGGGCTTCGTGTGTACCGATAGATTTATCGGTGTGGGCCCTTTCATGCGTCCGGTTGGCACTCAAGATCACCACACATTGTTCCTGATTCAAACCCCACCTTTTATGAAAGGCATTGAACACTTCACCTTCCATATGGGCGGGCCTACCGAGGTCATGACTGCAGGAACGCGCATGGTTGAGAAGGGCTACCAGTCTTTTTGGGGGCCTGGCCGCCATAAACTCGGATCGAATTGGTTTTGGTATTTCAATAGTCCCTTGGGCTGTCATGTTGAATATGACGCCGACATGGACTTGCACGATGACAGCTGGGTCGCCCGGTCCGCCACGCCGGGAGCCGACAACTCCCAGTATTTCCTGCTTGCTCATTGTGAGAAGTGGGCGCCTGGCGGACCACCGCCTAAAGCGGAATAAAAGTTCGCCCGGCCCCGCTGTCTCACATGGACAACTTGGCCCATGGTTCAAGACGGTTCTTTGATCTCGATGCGACTGGCCAGGATAGGGTCATTGTTGTGCGCCAAAGATGGGCGGGCTTACGTCTAGCGACACGCCTGCCTCATCTCCATACGCCGCTGGCCTGGCGCAAAGACGCCGACCTTACCAGGCGGGAGATCGCATGGTGTGTTTTACAAATCGCGCCTTGTTCTCAGGGCGCTAAATGCTCAACCCTTGCTAGGCCAACAATCACAAGCATTGGCCTTCCACGTCAATGAGCAGCGGTTCATTTTTCTAGACTGCCACGCTTGAGCCAGGCGACGCTCAACCCCATCCGCTTATGACAATACGCTGTGATAGCTGTGTTGAAGGAACACCCATATGAAATTGGCAACGCTGCGAGACGGAAGTCGAGACGGTAGATTGGTAGTGGTGTGTCGGCGTCTCGAATATGCGGTCGACGCCACAGCGATCGCTCCTACGCTGCAAAATGCAATCGAACGTTGGTCTGAAGTAGAGCCGGCGCTTAATGCCCTGTATGAGGCACTGAACAGAAGGGCGGCACTCGGGACGTTTGCGTTTAACGTCCATAGCATTGCCGCACCGTTACCGAGGGCTTATCAATGGTGTGACGCCTCGGCATTTCTTACCCATGGCGAACGGATGCAACTGGCGTTCGGTCTGGCACCAATCGAAGGTGTTGATTCAACGCCGCTGATGTATCAAGGCGCCTCGGATGACTTCCTTGGTCCTTGCGAAGATATAGGGCTGCCGTCCGAGGCACACGGTATCGACTTTGAGGGAGAGTTCGCGGTAGTGGTTGATGATGTCCCCATGGGATGCTCGCATGAACAAGCTGCCCAGCATATCAAGCTCCTCCTGCAACTCAATGATGTAAGCCTGCGACAACTGGCTCCCCGCGAAATGAAGACCGGCTTTGGATTCATTCAGGCAAAACCTGCAACCAGTTTTGCACCTGTGGCAGTTACACCGGATGAGCTCGGCCCAGCCTGGCGCGACGGCAGGATCCATCTATCGCTGCAGGTAAAACTTAACGGTCAATTGATAGGTCGCGCGTCAGCAGGTGAGATGCATTTTAGCTTTCCCCAGTTGATCGCCCATGCCGCGCTAACCCGGCGCCTGCACGCTGGTACGGTGATAGGGTCGGGTACTGTCTCTAATTCCGATCCAGAAGTTGGAGTGAGTTGTCTCTCTGAAAAACGGGCAATGGAGATGGTCAGTGATGGTCGCCCGCTGACAGCGTTTCTTCAGTTCGGTGATCGGGTCCAGATGGAGGCGTGCACGGCCGCCGGCGACTGCTTATTTGGCGCTATCGACCAGCGTGTGACTCACAATTCAGCAACCCCTTCAGCATCAATTTGATGCAAGAGCACTGAAAATGGATATAAACCGTCGTCGTTTGATCGACCTATCGGTCACGCTGGATACCAATCCCTATACCGATCCACCGCCCCTGCTGCCGCGCATCGACTACATGGACCACCAACAGGGTTGGCCTGAAATGGCTGCATTGTTCCCGGGTTTGGAGCTCCAGCAGTTACCTGGACAAGAAGCCTGGGCGGCTGAGCGTCTGCATATCACTACGCATAGCGGCACCCATATGGATGCGCCTTGGCATTATGCCTCGACCACTGACGGAGGCAGCCCCGCCTACGGCATTGATGAACTACCGCTCGACTGGTGCCTACGGCCAGGCGTGAAACTGGATTTTCGCAAGATGCCAGACGGCTACGTGGTCACTGCACAAGATGTCCAGACCGAACTTGAACGTATCGGCTACTGCATACAGCCTCTCGATATCGTCCTGGTCAATACTTCAGCAGGCGTCCTTTTCGGCCAGCCAGGTTACCTGGACAAAGGCTGTGGAATAGGCCGGGAAGCGACACTCTGGCTACTAGAGCAGGGTATCCGTGTGGTGGGCACTGACGGTTGGAGCTGGGATGCACCCTTCAAGTATACCCGTGAACGATTTGCCGAGACTGGTGATCCCACATTGATATGGGAAGGCCACAAGGCGGGACGTGAAATAGGGTACGGTCAAATGGAGAAGTTGACTAATCTTGAATCGCTACCTGATTATGGATTCTGGGTGTCGTGCTTCCCTTACAAGATCAAGCATGCATCCGCCGGTTTTGTAAGGGCCGTCGCTATTCTGGCCGACTGAAGATACGCGAGGGCGCTTCAGGCGCCTTCGTTCTTGAGGAAACCGACACACATGACACCTAGGTCTCGCTTCAACTGCTCCCAATCACCTTCGCCCGCGGCGTCAGCAGCAGATCCCAGCCCCAGAAACCGCGCCAGGGAGGCGTAGGCAATAGAGAAGCATGCGCTAACAGCGTGGTCGGGATCAGGGTGTTTGAATTCTGCTTGCGACTCCAGTAGCAACTCCTTGAATTTTTGCGCGGTCTTCAAATGCGTCGCTTTGCCGAAGACCGCGACGCGAGGGTCGGAACCGCGCGCCATGAAGGGTTTGAGAATACTCGCATGGCTTTTTAGATGTTCGGCCAGCGCAGAGATAATGGAAGGCACCTTCTCGATAAGGGGAAGTTGGCGACTGCGTAGCGAGTTCATCAAGTCGGCCCACTCCGCATCTAGCTCCGCGAGCACGTCAGCCATCACAGCCAAGAAGAGCTCATCTTTTCCTTCAAATCGCGCATAGATGGACCCCACTGAGACGCCTGAACGCTTACTGATACCTGAGATCGTGAGTTGCTCAAACGTCCCTTCGCTCAAAATTTCACGCGTCGCTTTGAGGAGCTTTTCAAGAGCAACGCGGCTTCGGCCTTGCTTCGGGGGATTGGATGCAATCGCAGTAGGCATGTGCGTCTCTTTATCAGTAGGACGAGTTGAACGTCGGGATCTTGCCGGACATAGGCTTTCTAGCCAGGAATCAAACGACTATCAGTTGACGCAATAAACAGTCGATTTTAGTTTTGAGTAAATAGAACTATGATTCTAGATTAGTCAATTGTCCCTAAAATAACAATAGCCAAGGCGCCCATGTCGAGCTAGGTCCCCATCCGCTGCACACAACCTGCCAACCATGCCTGTCCTTGTTCGAGGTTCACAAACTTTCGCCCCACCGCACTGGTAACGCTGAGCTGGTTTTTATTTTCGGCTTTGGAGAACTAATACTCTGGTTCTAATAACGGTGAATGCGTTCTTAAAAAAGGGCCACAGTGTTCCTCTATTCACTGAGATTATTTGGGGGGTGATGATCGGCCGTCGGCGTGTTGTCAGAGGCGCGGCAGGGAAGGTTTCAGTTGAGCGGAGTTACGCACGTTGCAGATAAATCGCTGCGAGTCCAGCCGGGTGGTGAGGGTGACGTTCATCTGTTTCGGAGCAGCTATCCTGACCACGCGGCGACAAGTTGCACAGAGAAGTGAGCTCAGACAACTTATGCCAGCGAATCGTCTTCTCAGGTTGTTAGAGCGTCGTTGATGTTTGCATTTGAGAGAAAGCCTCAGGCACTTCAAAAAGACAGTGCCCTGGGCAAGATCTCTTAAGTTCAGGCCGGCGTAGCCTTTAGACAGTGCGCTGTGCGGCCCTCCCACTTGGCAATCACCAATGGAGCCAAGGCATTGCCAAGTACGTTTAGGGCAGTCGTCGGCATTTCCATCAATCGGTATACCCCGGCGATGAATGCTATGCCTTCCAGTGGCAGGCCGGCACTCGCCAGTGTGGCGGACAAGATCACAAACATGAACCCTGGAACACCGGCAGCCCCCTTGGACGTGAGCACCATGGTGACCACAAGCAGGGCCTGATCGGCAAAACCCAGCTCGATGCCATACAGCTGTGCCACGAACAACGTGCCGATGCCGAGGAACAGCGAAGCACCGTCAAGGTTGAACGAGTAGCCCACCGGAACGACGAAGCTGACCAGCGACGGGGGCACACCGTAGGTTTCCAGTTTTTTCATCAACTGCGGCATGACGGCTGCCGAACTGGCGCTAGAAAAAGCCAGGACCAATTCATCCTTGATATGGCGCATCAGGGCGAACAGGTTGATCCCGCAGAGTCGCGCTACTAGATTCAGTACAACCAGCACGAAGAAAGCGATGGCCACGTAGCTGACCAAGATCAGCTTGCCCAAGGGCAAAAGAGAACTGAAACCGAAATTGGCCACAGTCACGGAGATCATTCCGAACACGCCGATAGGAGAGTACGCCATGATCATCGAGGTGACTTTGAACATCGCTTCCGATACACCACGAAGAAGTGAAATCACCGGTTCCTTGCGTTCGTTGCTCAGCTTGGAAACACCCAGGCCGAACATCACCGCGAAGAACAACACGGAAAGCAGGCTGCCCTGAGCCATCGCATTGATCACGTTGTCAGGGATGATTCCGACGATAATTTGCCCAAGGCCATGACCCGCTCCGCTGCTGGTGGGCAGGGTGATCGCGGCAGCTTTGAGACTCGCCAGGTCTGTGCCGGCTCCAGGCTTGAGCAAATTGCCAATCACCAATCCGACTATGATCGCCAAGGTCGTGATGCTGAAGAAATAGGTCAGCGATTTGACCCCGATACGGCCAAGGGATTTACCGTCACCGTGACCGGCGATACCGACCACCATGCAGGAAAATACGATGGGCACGACGATCATCTTCATCAATTTGATGAAAATGTCGCCTGCCGGTTGTAAGAGGTTGTCGACCAGCCAGGGACGGGATTCGGGAAAGCGGTGCAGCAGGGCGCCGATGGCGATGCCGGCGAGCAGGCCAATCATAATTTGCCAGACCAGCGCGATACGGGGCTTGTGCATGGGGATGCCTCATTTGATGACAATGATTATGAGTGTTGTTCTAGGCAGTCAATGAGCAGCCGTCCGATGGCTGTCGGTTGTTGCGATATTTCGTCAGCGCAATCGTTGGCATGCTTCTTTGAGGCGACGGCAACCTTCTTCGATTACGTCCAGTGAGCTGGCAAATGACAGCCGGATATAGGGCGACATGCCGTACGCCGCACCACTAACCGTGGCCAGACCGTGCTCCTTGAGCAGGTAGGCGACCAATTGAGAGTCGCTCTGGATGACTTCGCCACTTTCAGTGGCCTTGCCCATCAGATCGCTGACATTGGCGAACACATAAAACGCCCCGTCCGGCGGGGTGAAGCTCAAGCCGTTGATCGGTCTCAGCAGCTCCAGGATGCGGTCGCGGCGTTGCTGGTAAACCTTACGCATTCCGGCAATGGGGGCTTGATCACCGGCAAACGCTGCAACTGCAGCCGCTTGGCTGACGGAACAGGGGCAGGTGGTGGTCTGGGACAGCAATTTTCCGATGGCGGCGATCAACCACGCCGGGCCGGCGCCGAAGCCGAGTCGCCAGCCGGTCATGGCATAGCCTTTTGAAGCGCCATTGACGATCAGCGTGCGCGATTGCAGATCCGGAGCGAGTCGAGTCAGTGACACATGCTTGGTATCGCCGTAGACAAACTGCTCATAGATTTCATCGGCCATGACCAGAACGTGGGGGTGACGGCGTAATACTTCGGCCAGCGCTAGCAGCTCTACTTCGCTGTAGACCGCGCCGCTTGGATTGTTTGGAGTGTTAAGAATGACCCACTTGCTGCGTGGCGTGATGGCCTGTTCCAAAGCCTCGGGTGAGAGCTTGAAACCGATGGTTTCGTCACCAGGAATAATCACGGGTGTGGCGTCGTTCAGTCGAGCGATGTCCGGATAAGAAACCCAGTACGGGGTATGCACGATGACTTCATCGCCCAGGTTCAGGGTAGCGGCCAAGGCGTGGTAGATGATGTGCTTGCCACCACAGCCTGCCACGACTTCGTCCATCCCGTAAGCCAGTCCATTGTCGCGTTCAAGCTTCTGGCAGATGGCCTGTCGCAGGGCGAGCGTGCCGGTGGTGGCCGTGTAATGCGTGTCACCGCTATGCATGGCGGCACTCGCGGCTGCAAGGATGTGTTGTGGGGTGTCGAAGTCCGGTTCGCCGACAGTGAAGTTGATGATGTCACGACCTTCGGCACGTAGCTCAGTCACCAGTGCGTTGGCGGCAATACTCGGTGAAGGCTCGATGCCTAGCACTCGATCAGACAAAAATGCAGTGCTCATGACGCTCTCCTCAATCGGCCAGGCCGGCTTGTAGCAAAACCTTGTCCATCCAGCTTTGGCGGACAGCCCCGGTAGCGATTTCGGCTTTTACTTCTTCTTCGTGAACTGCGTGTTGCGCGGCGCGGCGCAGCACCTCAGCGGCATCCGTCTGAGAGAAGGCCACAAGGCCATCTTCATCGCCCACCAGCAGATCGCCCGGCTGGATCAGCATTCCGCCAATGGAAACCGGCACATTGATCTCTCCAGGGCCGCTTTTGTAGGGGCCACAGTGAACGACGCTGCGGGCGTAGCAAGGCGTGTCGTCAAAACTGGCGACGTCACGAATCGCACCGTCGATAACGAACCCGACGCAACCTCGTTGCTGGGCGTAAAGCTTGACCAGTTCGCCGATCACCGCGTTGTTGGTATCGCCTTGGGCGTCTACCACCAATACATGGCCTGGCTGCAGCATGCTCATGGCCTTGTAGATCAGCAGATTGTCGCCAGGACGGGTTTTGACGGTCAGGGCGGTGCCCACCAGTTTTCCGCTGCGGTTGTAACGAGTCAGGCCGCGAGCGCCAATGTGGCGACCCAGGTTGTCGCTGATGTGCGGCGTCACCACGTTGGCGAAGGCTTCCAGCACTTCGGCATCGGCTAGCGGTGGATTGGGAAGAATGCGTGAACCGGGCAAGGACATGGCTGATCTCCGAAAGAATGAGTTGGCAGCCGCTCAGGGGCTGTGGCTCGATCTTAGGAGTGATGAAGAAACAGTTTTAGCGATATTTTATTATGCGTTAGCATCGCTTTTTTTCATGTGGTGTTGTCATGATCACCTTCAAGCAAATTGACGCGCTTTACTGGATAGCCGAGCTCGGTAGCTTCGAAGCCGCCGCAAACAAGCTCAATATGTCTCAGTCGGCTATCTCCAAGCGCATTCAGGAGCTGGAAGAAACCTTCGACGTGGAGATTTTCGACCGCAGCAAGCGCAACGCCAGGTTGACTGAAAAGGGCGGGGAACTGCTGGATTACGCCAGGGACTTGCTGGAGCGTCGCGACTATTTGCTAGAGCGCGTGAGTGCCCGTGAAGTCCTGGTGCGAAGGTTTCGCCTTGGGGTCACCGAGCTCACAGCGCTGACTTGGTTGCCTGCACTAGTCGAGGCGCTACGCCAGGCTTATCCCAAAGTGCAGATCGAGCCGTCGGTGGAACTGAGCAGCGAGTTGTTTCGCAAGCTGGAAAATGACCAACTCGATCTGGTCATAGTGCCGGACGTCTACAACGATGCTCGATTCGTCAGCACACCGCTAAAAATCGTTGAGAATGCGTGGATGTGTGCTCCGACCCTTATAACCAGTCCAGATCCTGTGAGCCTCGAAGTCCTGGCAGGATGCACGGTGTTGACCCAGGGTTCACAGTCCGGCACTGGCCTGGTCTACGAACGATGGTTGGCCGCCCATAACGTGCAGATGCCCAAGACCCTCACCAGTCACAATTTGTTAGTGCAGGTTGGGCTCACTCTGTCAGGAGTGGGGGTCAGTTACCTTCCCAAGGACTGTCTGTCCCACTTGATCGAAAGTGGCGCCTTGCGTGCACTGGTCACGACACCTCGGCTACCAGCCATTCGCTACACGGCACTTCACCGCATCGATCGCCAATTTGGATTGAATCAAAACGTGGCGCAGTTGGCGGTCGAGTGCTGTGATTTTTCAAAACTGTTGTTGTGAGCATGTAACGCGAAAAGAGCTCAGGCTCACCATTACGCTCGGGCATCTTGAGCACCGCAAGCGTAATGTTGATGAACGCTTTTATGACTGTCCATGATCAGTTCAGGTCTTTGCTGGGCGTCAAGGCGAAGTCGAGGCTGAACTTGATCGAGCGCTCTGGTTTCAGTTCCTCGGTCCCCAAGGCCTGTGCACCGTCGAATTCTCCCAGTGAGACCTCTGTTTAACGTCTGCATTACGGCTTGCTCGAGGGCATCTACCAAAACCATTGGCCACTTTAATGGCCCTGTGGAGATCTGTTCGGGGCGCTCGCTGAGCATCGACCTGCGCTTGGCCAGTGCTGACATCGACGAAAATCGCCTCGAGGCACTAACGACGACAAAGCGGCCGCAGCGCATTCGAGCGAAGCACCGAGTCGCCGAGCTTGCCTGCCGGAAGTGCGATGATCATGTGCGTACGTTCCCTACGCTGACCGCACAAGAAACCACACTAAAGATTTAGAGAGTAGAAGGGGCATATAAGCAGGAGTACAGCTGTACTCCTGTCGTCGCGTTCGTCGCTATTGCACTATCAGTTTTAACTGAGTGACCGGTAACTGAATGCCTTGAATTCAACGGACCCAGAGCCACAGCAGAATAATGCTGGGCGCAGGCTTGCAAGGTATTCGACAGTGTTGGAGTTGTATCCGGAAACCTCACTTCGAATGCCGTGTCTAGTCCACGTCTTGCCATCCAGGCCGTAATAGAAAGTGACGATATTGTGCCTGTTCTCGATCTTCAGCCAGAGGGTCCTGGTTTTTGGCGCGGGTTCGGGCCAATGGCTAGCGGTTCCGCCCCGGTAGGTCGTCATCGTGCTGCCATCGTGGCCCATTCCGACGTACAACCGGTCATTGAAAAACAGCAGCAAACCTGCATTTACCACGCCGGTCAGCTCCATTTTGACGCTGACCTCGTAGGATGGATCACCGACCATTTGGGTCAGTGGAGCAGAGTCCAGTGGGCTGGAACCCTTGCCCGCAAGTATCAATGAATGTCCAGTGATTTTGGCGCGCTCAAGTTCTCGCGGCCCTCCGAAGAACGCCCAGCGTGAGCCGAACGATTCCACCGAGAAATCGTCGGAGCGCGCCATGCTATGCTGGGCCGAGGTTGAACTTTTGGGCATACGCAACGGGCTGGAGAGGTCGCCGCCGAGTGCTTCTGGCCAACCGTCAGCCCGCCAGCGAATAGGATCTAGAAGCGTTTGCCTACCTAAGGTGCGAAGCCCGTTTTCATAACCGTGATAGATCAGATACCACGCCTCATCAGGCCCCTCTACAGCCGTTGCATGACCGCGCGACCACCACTGTTCGTCGTCTGTCTGTGTGCGCACAATAGGATTGTGAGGGCAGTTGATCCACGGGCCATTGATGCTCTTCGAGCGCGCGCAAATAACCATATGGCCAGTCGCAGGGCCACTAGTCCCGCCTACTGCAGTGAACATATAGAACCAATCACCCTGTCGGGTAAGCTTTGGCCCCTCCAGTGCATAGGCTTCAGTTACCCATTCATCGGGGTAGCGCCAGCCGTTATAGACCTTCTTCACGGCCCCGGTCGTGGACAAGCCGTCGGGAGACAATTTCACTTGGTTGATGCCGGACAGGAACAAATAGCGTTCACCGTCTTCACCCACGATGTGGCCTGGGTCAATCAGCCCTCGGATGCCCAAATCCACGGGCTCACTCCAGGGGCCGGCAATTGTGTCGGCGTGTATGACCCAGATGCTGGCCATCTGCTCCAACTGGGTCGACCAATCGGCTTTTATGAATGGAATGTAGATGTAGTAGCGGTTGTCATGTTTGACCAGGTCAACGGCAAACACCGTACCCAATGGCTTTTTCAGAGCCGTAGTCACTGGCGTCCAGTTGACAAGATCCTTCGAATGCCAGAGCAGCAAGCCTGGTGAGGCATCGAACGAGGAATGGGTCATATAATAGTCGTCCCCATCCTTTTAGACACTTGGATCGGGGTGATCGCCTGGCATGATCGGGTTCAGGTAGTAGCCGTTCCCAAGGTCTGCTACTCGCTGGCCTTCTTTGCCAGCAGCCCATGTAGACCGTAGTGCAGGCTGTTTGGAAGGTACTGGTCCAGTATTCGAGGTTCCCGCAAAGCTGACCCCTGTCGAAGTGACAAGTACCGCACCGGTCACCGCCATGCCCAACACGTCGCGTCGTGAATGCATATCCACCCCATCTTATTTTTTTGGACGCCTGCATTCGGCTGTGCGATTCAAGCAAAATAGAATTAAAATACTAGAATTATAATTCGCTTTTTCCAAGTGTTTGTTTAGCCTGCCTCGCTGCGACTAGGTCAATTGATCATTTTGCCTAGCGCTCTGGCTGCCAGACGGGACGCGAACCCTGATTGTTGGCCATAAAGCGAAGGGACTGTCACATGCGGCAATAACGGCTAAGTGAGTGCAATGAATTGACCACTCATTTGCAATCGACCTAACCAGCCATTTGCAACGGCTTCGACCTGTCCCCCAATCCCTTGGCCAGGAATGAAAAGCTAAAAGCGGTTGGTGTGCGAGGAAATTCAGAAAGTGCGGATAAGTGGTGCTGGTCCGTGGCTCAGCAACGAGCCATCCAACGTGCAAAACGGTAGGCGGAGTTCCGCCAAAAGGACTGTAACTAGGCTTGATGCTGGAAATGACCGTTAATCAGTTATTTGCATCTGATTTGATAACCGATTGTATCGAACTTGACCAGTTCTCTGAATCGCCTCTGGTTTTGTAGACGCTGGGTGTCTGCTACGGGCGATTACTGCCTCTCACGAATGGGTCAGACATGCTTACCGTTTTAAAAACTAATGACTTCATTTTATTTTCTAATGACCACTGAAGCCAGCATGGGGGCTCCCGAGACTCGATTACATTGACGCCGATCTATGTGAACAGTGCGCCTTGGATATTTTATGGCTGCGGCCAACGCCATACATTGCAGGGAAACCAGGGCCATCGTCAGCTTTTTCTGGAGTTTCACCTGTTCCGGACGTCGAATCGACCGCTGCGCTCAAAACAAAAACAATCAACTGCATAGGAATCATCGTATGTCAGGGTCCCCAGTTTCCGCGCACGCCGCCGAGGCGAATGGCGGGTTGGCCATCGAAGGCCACTCGATCGATTACATCCCGGAAAACGAGCGTCACGCCAAGCTCAGCAGCCAGGGGCCTTTCTGGTTCCTCGGCAACTTCCACTTTTTCACCATCTCCATCGGTTTTGTCGGCCCCAGCCTGGGTTTGTCGGCGCTATGGACCATGCTGGCCGGCGCGCTGGGCATCATGTTCGGCACGATCTTCATGGCCTTCCACGGTTCGCAAGGACCGGAAATGGGCCTGCCGCAGATGATCCAGTCCCGCGCCCAGTTCGGCTATCGCGGGGTGATCCTGGCGTTGCTGGCGACAATGTTCGTGTTCGTCGGCTTCAATGTGGTCAACGTCTCGCTGATCATGAACGGGCTGCAGCACGTGTTCGGCATTGACCCGACCATTGTCGCCGTGGCCGTGGTGCTGATCGGTGCGCTGCTGTCGATCTACGGCCACGACCTGATGCACAAGGCCTTCAAGTGGGCGCTGCTGGCGACGCTGCCGTTGTATGCCCTGGTGACCATCGCCCTGATGTTCGGCGCCGGTTCCGAAGGTGTCACCCCGGCCACCGACCTGGGTTTCAGCTGGATCGCCTTCGCCACCCTGTTTGCCATTGGCGCCAGCTACAACATTTCCTACGCGCCCTACGTGTCCGACTATTCCCGCTACCTGCCGAAAAACACCAGCCGGCCGAAACTGATCGCGGCGGTGTTCATCGGCGCGTCGCTGTCGGGCAGCTGGATGATCGGCCTCGGCGCCTGGCTCGCCCAGGAACTGAAAGCGGTGGACGCCCTGGTGGCGTTGAACCAGGTGGGTTCTTCGATGATTCCCGGGCTGGGCAATCTGTTGGTAGTGGTGTCGGTGGCGGGCTTCCTGCCGATCATTGCGCTGAACACCTACAGCGCCATGCTGACGCTGCTGACCGGTGTCGATTCGGTCAGGAAAATCAACCCGACCCCGCGCGCCCGGGTGCTGTCGATCAGCGCCATCAGCATCATCCTGTTGACCTGCGTGCTGTCGATCAAAGGTGACGGTATCGCGCTGCTCAACACCTTCCTCGTGTTGCTGTTGTATTTCCTCGTGCCCTGGACCGCCGTCAACCTGGTGGACTATTTCTTCGTGCGCAAAGGCCGCTACGCGATCCCGCATTTTTTCACGCCGAAGGGCATCTACGGCGCCTGGCAATTTCGCGGCATCGTTGCGTACCTGATCGGCTTTGCCGCCATGGTGCCGTTCTTCTACATCTTCGATGCGGCGGCCGGCAAGGAAGTGTTCGTCGGTCCGCTGGCGCGCATGCTCGAAGGCGTCGACATTGCCTGGCTGGTGGGCCTGCTGGTGTCGGGCCTGACGTATTACCTGCTCAGCCGCTCGCTGGATCTGGCCGCTGAACGCCGGGTCATCGACGCGATCAGCGAAAACGACATTATCGCCATGGCCCATTCATCTGCGGAGTCGGTGCGTTGAACACTGCACGAAATACCCTGGTCGCCTGCTGCCAATTGGCACCCAGGATCGGTGACCTTGCCTACAACCGCACGCTCACCGAACGCGCCATCCGCTCGGCGGCCCTGCAGGGTGCCCAGGTCGTGGTGTTGCCGGAGCTGGTGCAGAGCGGCTACCTGTTTGCCGACCGCGCAGAAGCCCTGGCCCTGGCGGAAACCGCCGAAGGTCCGACCTTGCGCCTGTGGCAGGCCCTCGCCCGTGAATTGAACATCGTCATCGTCGGCGGATTCTGCGAGCGCCTGGCCGGCGATGAACTGGCCAACAGTGCGGCACTGATCGATGCCCAGGGCGTGCGCGCGGTGTATCGCAAGGTGCACCTGTGGGATGCGGAAAAGGCCATCTTCAGTGCTGGCGATGCCGCGCCGCCGGTAATCGAAACGGTCCACGGGCGTATCGGCATGCTGATCTGCTACGACCTGGAGTTCCCCGAATGGGTGCGCCTGCCGGCGCTGGCCGGTGCCGACCTGCTGTGCGCGCCGGTCAACTGGCCTGACGGCCCACGACCGCAGACCGAGCGCCCGGCAGAGGTCTTGCGCGTGCAGGCCAATGCCTCGGTCAACCGCATGTTCATTGCCGCCTGTGACCGCCATGGCTTTGAGCGCGGGGTGAGTTGGGTGCAGGGTTCGGTGATCGTCGACGCCGACGGTTATCCGTTGGCCGGGCCGGCGGAGCAGGGCGGCGAACAGATTCTGCTGGCCACCCTGAACCTGGCCGAGGCGCGCAACAAGCGCATCAGCGAGGGCAACGACCTGCACCGGGACCGGCGGCCGTCGTTGTATGGTTTGAGCAGCGTGGTGCAATGAATCGCCCGGTGGACGCCATCGTGGCGCCTGTGGCATGGTCCCGGCGACAAACCATGCAGCGAACAGGATCGGCACGATGGAGCAGGGTAATCAGGGTGGCAACACCCTGCAGGCGTTCAACCGTTGCGTGTTGCACCTGGGGCGTCTGGCACGCGAGCGTGGCGCTGCCGAATTCATCGCCGACGGCTTGCAGGCGTTCCGTCAACTGGTGTCATTCGCATCGGCTTGGTGGGGCGAGATGTCCACCTCGGTCGCCAGCGCACCGCCGCAAAGCTGGATGCACGGGCGCATCGACCTGCCTGACTCGTTTGCCGGCGAATGGCAACAGAACGCCGGCAGCGACAGATTTTCCCATGACACCTTGAGCCGTCCCGGCGAGGTCATCCGCGACAGCGGCTTCAACGACCCCAACGCCGAAGTGGATGCATTCGCCCGGCGCCATGATCTCTATCACCTGATGTGCATCACCTTCGAGCTGCCGGAAAGCGGCTTGATGTTTTTCGTCTGCCTCTACCGTGGCGCCGATGCAATGGCCTTCAGCGACGGCGAGGCCGATCTGTTTTCCGCGTTCTGCGATCACCTGTTGCAGCTGTGGCGATTCCAGGTGCAGGACATGATCTGCGTCGACACCGGCAATGGCGCCTGTGATTTCGGGGTCGCGCGGCGCGACGGTGGCCTGCTCTACATCGGCGCCGGTTTGTGCGCGGTCATTCAACGCGAGTTGCCGGGGTGGAGCGGCTCGACGCTGCCCGCCGAGGTCATCGCCCACCTGCCGAAAGCGCCCTGCGTCATGCGCCTGGGCCGCTCGGCACTGACCCTCAGCCCGAACGCCGAGCACGTCATTCTGTCGCTGGAAACCCAGCCACGCGGTGCGGTACTTGCACCTCGGGAGCGGACGGTGGCGATGTTGTTCGCGGCGGGCCATTCCTACAAGGAGATCGCCAAAATCCTCTCCCTCAGCCCGGCGACAGTGCGGACTTACCTGCGCAATTGCTACTTGCAGTTGGGCGTGAAGAGCAAGGTCGAATTGGGCTCGGTATTGCGCACACCCCGGGTTTAACCGCAACGCCGGTTTTTTTGCCTTACCCCTCCTCATTTGCAGAGGTCCATCCGACCGCCGTGCTCGATAGGGTATGCCCTGCATATCAAGGGCTTGCGCGGCAGTCTGGCAGGGCCCTTCAAAAACTATAAAAACAGAGGTGAGGCCATTGAAATTCTCCGGGCTATTTATCGCCGTTGCCGGTGCGACGGTCGTGTCCTGCGTGGCGCTGGTGGGGTGCCAGACCCAGGGTTCGACCAGTGCCGACATGGTCATGCGCAACGGTTACGTGTACACCGTCGACGGCAAGGATTCGGTGCAGCAGGCGGTTGCCGTCAAGGACGGGAAGATCCTGTATGTCGGCAGCGATGAGGGCGCTGCTTCTTACATCGGCAGCCAGACGCAAGTGGTCGATCTGGCCGGGCGCATGCTGATGCCGGGCTTCATCGATGCGCACATGCATCCGGGGGACGGCGGTCGCGCCATGACCTTGTGCGATCTGAAGTACCAGACGATGACCCGCAAGATGTTCCAGGAAACCATCCAGGCCTGTCTGGATGCGGACAAGGACAAGGGCGACGACGTCTGGCTCGAAGTCGGCAGTTGGGATCGCATGGGCATGGCCGGCCTCGACGGCGATGCCGACAAATCGACCCTCGATGCGCTCAAGACCCGGCGCCCGATCCAGGTGCGCTCCACCGACTTCCATACCGTGCTGGTCAACTCCCGCGGCCTCGCGGTGGCGGGCATCGACAAGCGCACGGCCAACCCCGGCGATGGCAAGTACGTGCGCGACAGTGCCGGCAATCCGACCGGCATCTGCGAGGACGGCGCGGCGGATGCCATGGCCGCCGTGGTTCCGCCGGCCACCGACGCCGAGAAGCTGATGCAAAGCCGCGCCGCGCTCGACGCCATGCGGCAGCAGGGCATCACCAGTTTCTTCGATGCCATGTCGGGACCGGAGAACGCCAAGGCATTCACCACCCTCGCGCAGTCCGGCGAACTCACCGCCCGGGCCTTGCTGGCGATCAAGCTGGACCCGGCTGCCGCCACTGCAGACCCGGATAAAACCATCGCCGAGGCCAAGGCCCTGGCCAGCACCTACGACCAGGGCGAAACCAAGGTCGCGCCGGGCGTGAGCATGCGTCACGTCAAGTTGTTCATGGACGGCATCATCAACGCACCGGCCGACACCGGGGCGATGTTGACGCCGTACCTGCACAACGCCGGCACCGAAAAGGCACCGAAATGGGCGCCGGGCAAGAACCGTGGCGAGCTGTATTTCCCGCCCCAGGTTCTCAATCCGCTGCTGCTCAAGGCCGTCCAGGTTGGTCTCGATCCGCACCTGCACGCCACCGGCGACCGCGCAGTACGCGACTCGCTCAACGGCATCGCCTACGTGCGCCAGCAATTGCCCGGCAACCCGTTCCGCCCGGCCATCACCCACGCCGAGTCGGTGGACCCGGCCGATTACGGGCGCTTCAAGGCGCTGGACGTGACCGCCAACATGTCGTTCCAGTGGGCGCAGCAGGCACCGTCCACGGTGGACGGGACCAATGAGCATCTGGGCGCCGAGCGGTTTTCCCGCATGGAACCCTCGGGCAGCATCGCCCGCGCTGGTGGCCGGGTGGCGTATGGCAGCGACTGGCCGGTGGACCCGCTGGACGAGTTCCTCGCGCTGAAGATCGGTGTCACCCGCGCGGGCGATCCACAGAACCCGCACAGCTATGGCCCCCAATACGCGGGCAGGCTCAACGATGACCCGTCGCTATCCCGTGCCGAGGTGCTGCGCACCATCACCCTGAATGCGGCCGAGCAACTCAGGCTGGAAAAAGTGACGGGCTCGGTCGAGGTGGGCAAGTTTGCCGACCTGATCGTCCTGGACAAGAACTTCATGCAGGTGCCTGAGGACGAGTTGGGGCGCAATCAGGTGTTGCTGACGCTGGTGGGCGGCAAGGTGGTGTGGGCGAAGGCGCCGTTTGTGGGGCAGGTGGCCATGACCGAACAACAAAAATAAACGCATTCCCCCTGTGGGAGCGGGCTTGCTCGCGAATGCGGTGTGTCAGGTGGCATTAATGTTGACTGTTACATCGCCTTCGCGAGCAAGCCCGCTCCCACATTTGAATTGCGTGCATGCCTTCTATTTTCGCAGAGAACAAGAATAATGACCGATAGTCAGCAACGAAGTCCCCTGATCGAGACCCGCTCGATCGATTACATCCCCGAGGCCGAGCGCCACGGCAGTCTCTATAGCCAGTTCACCCTGTGGCTCGGCGCCAACCTGCAGATCACCGCGATCGTCACCGGGGCGTTGGCCGTGGTGTTGGGCGGTGATGTGTTCTGGTCGCTCATCGGCCTGCTGATCGGCCAAATACTGGGCGGCGCCGTGGTGGCGCTGCACGCCGCCCAAGGGCCGAAGCTCGGGTTGCCGCAGATGATTTCAAGCCGCGTGCAGTTCGGGGTGTACGGCGCGGCGATCCCGATTGTGCTGGTGTGCCTGATGTACCTCGGCTTCAGCGCCACCGGTGCGGTGTTGTCGGGGCAGGCGATTGCCCAGTTGATCAGCGTCAGCGACAGCGCCGGCATCCTGATTTTCGCCGCCTGCATCGCACTGCTGACGATGTTCGGTTACCGGGTGATCCACCTGGTCGGGCGGGTGGCCAGCGTGTTGGGCGTCATCGCGTTCATCTATCTGTTCAGCCGCTTGATCAGCCTCAACGACATCGGCCTGTTGCTGGAAAACCGCCACTTCAGCTGGAGCAGCTTCCTGCTGGCGGTGTCGCTGTCGGCTTCCTGGCAGATCGCCTTTGGCCCGTACGTGGCTGACTATTCGCGCTACCTGCCGAGCAACACTTCATCCTGGAAAACCTTCGCCGCCGTCGGCCTCGGCACCGTGCTGGGCGCCCAGGCGTCGATGGTGTTGGGCGTATTTGCCGCGGCGTTGGCGGGGGCGAACTTTCGCGGACATGAAGTGGCGACCATCGTCGGCCTGGGCAGTACCGGGGTGATGGCTTCCTTGCTGTACCTGAGCGTGGTGTTCGGCAAGGTCACGGTGTCGACCCTCAATGCCTATGGCAGCTTCATGTGCATGGCCACCATCATCAGCGGCTTTCGCCGTCGCCTGGAAATCAGCGCCGGCCAGCGCATGGTGTTCGTGCTGGTTATCGTCGCGGCGTCCACCACCCTCGCACTGCTGGGCCAGTACTCGTTCCTCAATTCGTTCAAGTACTTCATCCTGTTCCTGCTGACGTTCTTCACCCCCTGGAGCGCGATCAACCTGGTGGATTACTACTTCATCAACAAGGAGCGTTATGACATCCCGGCATTGTCCGACCCGGCAGGACGCTATGGTCGCTGGAACATGCCGGGCATCAGCGTGTACGTGATCGGCGTGTTGATCCAGCTGCCTTTCGTCGACACCCATTTCTATTCCGGACCGATGGTCGCGCAACTTGGCGGCGTGGATATTTCCTGGATCGTCGGCCTGGTGGTGCCGGGAATCCTGTATTTCCTGATGGCCAAGACCTCGACAGGGATTGTGCCAGTTGCCGAAATTCAAAGACCTGAATAAGATACATCCGCAATAACATTCTGTAGGAGCCGGCTTGCCGGCGAAGGCGCTCTCAAGGTCGTCATCGCCGGCAAGCCGTGCTCCAGCGATAAGCGTTTTTCGAACCTACCCAACGCTCTACTTGCGCAGGGGGCAGCCTTTCATGGATGTTCTCGCACCGATCGACCAGTACCTGCACCGGTGGCTGATCGCGCCTGTCAGCGACCAGTTCCTCGGGCTCTTCGACCTCAATGGTCGTCTCTGTGTGGCCTTTCTTTTCACCTCCTACGCCGTGGCCTACGGCCTGTTCCGCTGGCGCAGATCCCGCGGGCTGACCGACGCTCCCACCTTCTGGCAGTTCATCGGCGGCAACCGCGTGCATTTTCATCCTTCGGCGCTGCTCGATTACCGTTACTACTTCGTGCGCGCCATCCTCAAAGTCCTGCTGGTGGTGCCCATCGTCGGCCTGGTCGATCCGTACGTATTGCGCTCCGGGGACTACATGCGCTTTTTCACTCAGCTGTGGGGCGCACGGGTGCAGGTCGAGGAGCACCTGGCCCTGTCCTTGCTCTATGGCCTGGGCGTGTTCCTGCTGCAGGACTTCATCCATTACTGGGCACACCGCGCTTACCACTCGCGCTACCTGTGGGCGTTTCACAAAGTTCATCATTCGGCGACCGTGCTGGTACCGGTAACGGCGAGCCGGGTGCATTTCCTCGAGAAGGTGGTCGAGCGCTTGATCGATCTCGTGTTCGTCAGCGCCTTTGCCGGCATCTTCTGGTACGCCTGCGGCGGGGAGATCAGCCGTTACACGCTGTTCGGCGTGACCTACATGGTGTTCATCCTCAACGCCCTGGCAGCCAATCTGCGCCACAGCCATGTCTGGCTGTCCTTCGGGCCGCGGGTCGAGCACGTGCTGAACAGCCCGGCCCAGCACCAGATTCACCACAGCGACGCACCGCGACATTTCAACAAGAACTTCGGGGTCAACCTGTCACTCTGGGACTGGATGTTCGGCACGCTGTACGTCACCCAGGCGCAACCGGAGCCCATCCGCTTCGGCACCGGCGAGGCGGATCATGGCCGTTACTTGAGCCTGTACAGCCTGATCGTCACGCCCTTTGTCGACACGCTGGGCAAGATCCGCCTGGCCAGGCGCCCGCTGGGGGTCAGCGCGGTGGCAGGTGCCAGCGTTCCCGCAACTGCTCGTACTGCGCCTCGGGCAATTGCACCAGCAGCGGAGCCTGGCGCGGGTCGAGCCAGTTGAACAGGCGAGCGATATCCGTGGGGTCCATCGCGGTGCAGCCCCGGGTCGGTGCCGTGGGGCCACGCCAGATGTGGAAGAAGATGCACGAGCCGGCCGCCGGGGATGCCGGTGTGTTGTGCTCGATGAAGATGCCCTGGCGATACAAGTCATCCTTGCGACGCATGCGTTCGGCGCTGTTCCAGTCTTTTGTAATCGTGGCGCCGTCGACCAGTTCGTTGTAACGGGTGGACTGACTGTCATCCACGCATTCGATGGTCGAGGTCAGTGCGAGGTAGGGCAGGCGAGTCTCAACGGAAGCGTCGTAACCAAAAGCGCTGCCCAGTTTGAACATCCCGGCAGGTGCCTTTCCATCGCCTTCCTGTTTCACCGGCCCCTGAAGTTGCCGGGTGTCGAGCAGTCCCTTGCCCCAGCCCATGCCGTGTTTGCCGAGAACCACCGCAAACGGCGCTTCGACCTTTTCGAAGGTGCTGCCGCGGCGTTCATACCGTTGGGCGATGCCCTGGATGGCATTCCAGTTGTTGCTGGTGACCACGATCAACTGACCACTGCCATCGAGCCCTTGCGCCATCGCGGCACAGGGCAGCAGCAGGAGCAGCCACGCGCAGATTTTGCCAAGCCTGTTCATGGCGCGAGCGGGGTAATGGGGAAGTCCATGACGGTCTTCAACGACGCATCACGGGTATAGGTGAAGTGCCACCACTCGGCGGAGTAACCGGTGAATCCCTCCTGTTCCATGGCGCGGGTCAGTCGCTGGCGATTTTCCATGGCCGCCTCCGTGATCGACGTCGAATCGGTATGGGCGCGCTCATCGAAGCAATCGAAACCGGTGCCCATGTCGACCGCGCCGTCGTGCCAACGCTGATTATAAGGCGCGGTGCAATCGACTGGTGTGGCTGACGGCGTCCAGGTGTCGGCGGGCAGGGCGCCCGGCCCCGTCATGCTGAGGTCGACGGTGCCGCCTTTGGAGTGGTTGGACACCCGCGCCACATAACCCAGGCGCCAGAAGTCCTGCTTGTCCACCCGTGGATAGAATTCGGCCTTGCGCGGATCGCCCGGATCCGTGGCGAAGCGCCCCATGTCGGCGACCGCGCGGCTGGGGCGATAACAATCGAACACCTTCAAGCCATAGCCTTGCGCCTGCAGCGCCGTTTGCACCCGGCCGAGGGCCTCGGCGGCCTCCTGGGACAACAGGCACTCGGGCGCTTCATAGCCGTCGAGCGGGTGACCGGTGAAATTGTGGGCGCTGGCATAACGGATGTCCTGCTCGATGCCCGGGGCGATGGTGCGCAAATACACCATGTGCTCGGGCTTCGGTTCGGCACCGGCGAGGCACGGCAGGGCAAGACTTAAAAACAAAAGCGATGATCGAGCGGCAAAGGGCATCGGGCCGGGTCTCCTGAAATCCATGACAAGTCACCTCATCATGGCTTGAAAGCCGCCACACCTCCATGAAGTTGTTGATCGGCATGATAGGACGAACGCACCAATGGCCCGGACGCGACGTTCTTGAAGCCCATCCGCGCGCCTTCCTCGGCGAACCAGGCAAACACGTCCGGGTGCACGAAACGCTGCACCGGCAAGTGGCTGCGCGACGGTTGCAGGTACTGGCCGAGGGTGAGCATGTCGACATCGTGCTCGCGCAGGCGCTGCATGACTTCGATCACTTCCTCGTCGGTTTCCCCAAGACCCAGCATCAGCCCGGATTTGGTGGGGACGTGCGGCACCCGCTGCTTGAAGTTTTGCAGCAGGTCCAGCGACCACTCGAAATCCGAGCCCGGCCGCGCGGCCTTGTACAGGCGCGGCACGGTTTCCAGGTTGTGGTTGAACACATCGGGCGGCTCAAGCGCCGTAATCGCCAGGGCCACGTCCATCCGTCCGCGATAGTCCGGCACCAGCGTTTCCAGCTGGATGCCCGGGGACAGCTTGCGGATCTCGCGCAGGCAGTCGACGAAGTGTTGGGCGCCACCATCGCGCAAATCGTCGCGGTCCACCGAGGTGATCACTACGTATTTGAGGCGCAGTTCGGCGATGGCCACGGCGAGGTTGCCCGGTTCATCGACGTCCAGCGGTTTCGGACGCCCGTGGCCGACATCACAGAACGGGCAGCGCCGGGTGCAGATGTCGCCCATGATCATGAAGGTCGCGGTGCCCCCGGAAAAACACTCGCCCAGGTTCGGGCACGAGGCTTCCTCGCAGACACTGTGCAGCTTGTGTTTGCGCAGCAGTTGCTTGATCCGGTCGACCTCGGGGGAGGTCGGCATGCGCACGCGGATCCAGTCCGGTTTGCGCGGGAATTCATCGGTGGGAATGATCTTGACCGGAATCCGCGCGACCTTTTCCGCACCACGCAGTTTGGTGCCCACTTGCACTTTGTTCATAGGTTTCCCATGGTCTGTCAGACAAGAACCGGACCTGTAGGAGCTGGCTTGCCAGCGAAAGCGGTCGAACGATCAACATCTATGTTGAATTTGCCGACGTCTTCGCTGGCAAGCCAGCTCCTACAGGTTTTGTGGTGTGTGCTTAGTCGCGGTAGACCGGGAAATCGCTGCACATCGCAGCAGCCTGACGGGCGACCTGAGCCTCGACATCGGCATCGCCGAGGTGATCGAGGATGTCGCAGATCCAGCCGGCCAGCTCGATGCTCTGGGCTTCCTTGAACCCGCGGCTGGTGATCGCCGGCGTACCGATGCGCAGGCCCGAGGTCACGAACGGCGACTGCGGATCGTTGGGCACGGCGTTCTTGTTCACGGTGATGCCGGCACGGCCCAGAGCGGCGTCGGCGTCCTTGCCGGTCAGGCCCTGGCGGATCAGGCTGACCAGGAACAGGTGGTTGTCGGTGCCACCGGACACCACGTCATAACCTCGTTCGATAAACACCTGCGCCATGGCCTGGGCGTTGCGGATCACTTGCGCCTGATAGGTCTTGAACGCCGGCTCCAGCGCTTCCTTGAAGCACACAGCCTTGGCGGCGATCACGTGCATCAGCGGGCCGCCCTGGCCACCGGGGAATACGGCGGCGTTGAGTTTTTTCTCAAGTTCCGCATTGGCCCTGGCCAGGATCAGCCCACCGCGCGGACCGCGCAGGGTCTTGTGGGTCGTGGTGGTGACCACGTCGGCATAGGGCAGCGGGTTGGGGTACAGACCGGTGGCCACCAGCCCGGCGACGTGGGCCATGTCGACGAACAGATAGGCGCCAACTTTGTCGGCGATCTCGCGAAAGCGCGGGAAGTCGAGAGTCTTGGAGTAAGCGGAGAACCCGGCGATGATCATTTTCGGTTGATGCTCGACGGCCAGGCGCTCGACTTCGTCGTAGTCGATCAACCCGGTCGCGGTGTCGATACCGTATTGCACGGCGTTGTAGAGCTTGCCGGAAAAACTCACCTTGGCACCGTGGGTCAGGTGACCACCGTGGGCCAGGCTCATGCCCAGCACAGTGTCGCCGGCCTGCAGCAACGCCAGGTAAACCGCGGCGTTGGCCTGGCTGCCTGAGTGCGGCTGGACGTTGGCGTAGTCGGCGCCGAACAGCTGTTTGGCGCGATCGATGGCCAGTTGTTCGACCACGTCGACGTGTTCGCAGCCGCCGTAATAGCGCTTGCCCGGATAGCCTTCGGCGTACTTGTTGGTCAGGCCGCTGCCTTGTGCCTCCATGACCCGTTGGCTGGTGTAGTTCTCCGAGGCGATCAGCTCGATGTGGTGTTCCTGCCGCGCGTCCTCGGCGTTCATCGCTGCGAGCAGTTGGTCGTCGTAGCCTTTGATCTGGTCGTGCTTGCTGAACATGGTGAAGGTCCTCTGTTGTTCTCGAAAGGGGGGGGCGCACACACCTTGTAGGAGCTGGCTTGCCAGCGAAGGGGCCATCAAGGCCGCCAGAAGCTTCGCTGGCAAGCCAGCTCCTACAGGGGTTACGCGCAGGGTTATGCGTCTTGGTAGTCGGCGATGGATGGGCACGCGCAGATCAGGTTGCGGTCGCCGAAGACGTTGTCGACTCGGCCTACGGGCGGCCAGTATTTGCTGTCGATCAAGGTGTCCAGCGGATAAACAGCCTGCTCGCGGCTGTACGGATGCGTCCACTCGCCGACGATTTCCGCCGCGGTGTGCGGAGCGTTCTTCAGCGGGTTGTCGTCCTTGTCCAGCGTGCCGTTTTCCACTGCGCGGATTTCCTCGCGGATGCGGATCATGGCGTCGCAGAAGCGGTCCAGCTCTTCCCTGGATTCGCTTTCGGTCGGCTCGATCATCAAGGTGCCGGCCACCGGGAAGGACATGGTCGGGGCGTGGAAGCCAAAATCGATCAGGCGCTTGGCCACGTCATCGACGCTGATGCCGCTGCTGTCTTTCAATGGGCGCAGGTCGAGGATGCATTCATGCGCGACCAGGCCGTTGCTGCCGGTGTAGAGCACTGGGTAGTGCTCTTCCAGGCGACGGGAAATGTAGTTGGCGTTGAGGATTGCCAGCTGCGAAGCACGCTTCAGACCCGCGCCGCCCATCATGCGGATGTACATCCAGGTGATCGGCAGAATGCTCGCGCTGCCGAACGGTGCCGCGCAGACCGCGCCTTCCTTGCGTGCCATTTGCGCATGGCCTGGCAGGAACGGGGTCAGGTGCGACTTGACGCCGATCGGGCCGACGCCCGGGCCGCCACCGCCGTGAGGAATGCAGAAGGTCTTGTGCAGGTTCAGGTGCGACACG
>Ga0160454_100083_pt1 | contig 123624 bp, 103 predicted proteins | sample HID1971M_E6MG_FD_108218 | JGI IMG/M metagenome (GOLD analysis project Ga0160454, IMG submission 108218) | Enriched millipede-associated microbial communities from UW Madison campus, WI, USA - HID1971M_E6 MG | ecosystem: Host-associated > Arthropoda: Insects > Digestive system > Unclassified ...
AATGTGGGAGAGGCGGCGGGTACGGACCGAGCATCGCTGCAGAGCGTGATTAACGCGGCGCAGGCGATCCTCGACGATGCGGCTAATCGGACGCAGACGCAGCTCGATGGCGCGGTCGCGGTTCTGGAAGCCGCAATCGGCACATTCGAGACTACGATCGTTCCGGCGGGGAATCCGGCAGCATTGCAAACGAAGTTGGCCGATGCGCAGCAATCGCTGACGGACCATCCGGAGGGCGCGAACGTGGGAGAGGCGTCGGGAACGGATCGAGCATCGCTGCAGAGCGCGATTAACGCGGCGCAGGCGATCTTCGACGATGTGGCTAATCGGACGCAGACGCAGCTCGATTCGGCGGTCGCGGTTTTGGACGCCGCAATCGGCACATTCGAGACTATGATCGTTTCGGCGGGGAATCCCGCAGCATTGCAATCGAAGCTGGTTGACGCTCAGCAAGCGCTGACGAACCATCCCGAGGGCACAAATGTGGGAGAGGCGTCGGGAACGGACCGAGCATCGCTGCAGAGCGCGATTAACGCGGCGCAGGCGATCTTCGACGATTCGGCTAATCGAACGCAGACGCAGCTCGATTCGGCGGTCGCGGTTCTGGACGCCGCAATCATGGCATTCGAAGCAACGCTGATTCCGGCTGGCGATGCAGCCGCGTTAGGACAGAAAATCGGGGAGGCGAATCAAGCGCTCGCCGACCACCCCGCGGGAACAGGTGTAGGACAGACGTTAATCGGCGATTATAACGCATTGCAGGCTGCCATCGCGACTGCACAACAGGTTTTCAACCAAGCCGCGAATTACACGGATACACAGTTGGCCGAGGCTATTGCCGATTTGAATACGGTGCTGGCATCGTTCGAGGCTGCGATTATCCCGGCGGGAAATCCGGACGCGTTAGTAGCCTTGTTATCTGATGCGAGGCAAGCGCTGGAGGATCATCCGGAAGGCGAGGGCGTTGGGGAAACCTCCGGTTCAGCTCGCTCCGCGCTGCAAAGCGCAATCGAGGATGCCCAGACGATCTTCGACGACGCCGTCAACCAAACTGACGATCAGTTAAGCGCCGCCACGGTCGCGTTGACCGAAGCCTTGGCGAGGTTCGAAGCCGCTTGGGTCGGATTAGTCCTAACAGCGCCGGTAAACGGTCTCTACGGTGCGGGCGATACGCTGCGGTTTACGGTATTTTACGGGTACGAAGTCACGGTGACCGGTATGCCGCTCCTTCCGCTCCGGGTAGGTGTCAATTCAGTTGCCCAAACGGTGTATGCATCCTACACAGGATTCCTCAGCACGCCGATTACAGAACTTTCTTTCGAATATAGAGTACCTGCGGGACTTGCAGACTTAGATGGCCTGGAGGTTGCGAATGCGTTGGAGCTCCCTGCTGACGCGGGGATTGATCGCGTATCCGGCGGGGCAGCGTCGTTAACCTATGTCGCCCCGGCAACGGGCGGAATTCGTATCGTGGCAGTTTCACCCGAAATTACGTTGACGTCCTCGCCGAACGGATCGTCGCGTCTGGTCGTCAGCGTGTCGGCCAACGTGTACGGAGAAGCCTCGGGCAATGCTTTAACGGCGCTACGATGGCTTCCGGGAAATGTTAACGCTGCAGAATTTGCCGGCGGAACAAACGGAACTGATCTGATGGCCGCGTCGCAATTCACCGTTACTGCTAATGGTGAGTACACCGTCTATTCCAAGGATGGCGCAGGTAACGAAACGGCGAAGACTATCGTCATCGCTGGCATTAGCTCCGGCAGCTCGAGTCCGTCGGCTCCGGTCGTTCCCGATCGTCCCGCAAATTCTCGAACGACCGTAACGGTGCAACCGGCAGGAGGGATAATCGTCCGCGTTGATTCGTCTGATATCGAACGAACATCGCGTCCCGACGGGGCGGCAATCGAACGGATACAGCTATCTGAACGGATAAAAGAGCAAGTTCTGGAGGCCTTGAAGAATTCGAAGAATACGACGATTGAGATCATCGTCGACGATAAGGAAGCGGCCGTGCAAACGCAATTCTCGGCTGCCTGGATCGCGGAAATCGCCAAAGTCTATCCGAATACGGCAGTCGAGACGAAGCTGAATGGCTCCAGCTACAGACTTCCGGTTAGCTCGCTTGATTTGGATGCTCTGGCCAAGCGCCTGGGTACAGATGTGTCGGCTATGAGGGTGAGCATTATCCAGGAGCAGGCCGGCCAGGATATCCGCCGCGAGATTGAACGGATCGGCGCCTCCCAGGGATTTGCCGTTCAATCCAACGTCATCGATTTCAAAGTAACGCTCGAAGCGAACGGGCAGACGTTGGAAGTGCGGGAGTTCGGAGGAATGTACGTCGCCCGGTCCATCCAGCTGGCGGGAGGAATGGCTAATCGCAATCTGGTCGCCGTGTACTACGACCGGGTGAACAGCCAAGTCTCTTTCGTTCCGACTAGACTTCTAGACGGGCCTAACGGTACGACGGAGGCGAAGCTGAATGTGCCCCACAACAGCCTTTTTGCCATAGTGGACGTGAAAGCTCGACAGTTCGCGGACCTTCAAGGACATTGGGCGAAGAAGGATGTGGAACTGCTGGCTTCCAAGCTGCTTGTGAACGGTGTAACAGCCGACCGTTATGCGCCTGCAAGTACGCTGACTCGCGCCGAATTTTCCGCGATGCTTGTTCGTGGGCTGGGATTGATAGCAAAAGAGGGCGAGGACAGTGTCCGATTTGTGGACGTTGCCGCATCCGCATGGTACGCGCCAATGGTAGAGGCTGCGGTGGAGGGAGGCCTGGTAAGCGGAGTCTCTTCGGATCGGTTCGCTCCGAACGATCCGATCACCCGCGAACAGATGGCCGTCATGATCGGCGGCGCTCTGACTTTTGCCGGTTATACGGGGCAAGCGACCGAACCGACATCAGGTTACGCGGATCGAGCGGCCATCGCGTCCTGGGCGCAAGCTTCGGTAGCCCAAGTGTCGGAAGCCGGCATCCTGCAAGGGACGGCCGATGGGCGATTCGCGCCGAAGGCCTACGCGACCCGCGCGGAGGCGGCAGTTATGCTGAAGCGGCTCTTGTACGCCATTCATTTTATCGACTAGCCAAAAACGAGTCGGCTATTAGCCGCGCCACGGCTTAAACTTGTTGAAACAAACGGCTTGCTCGCTGCTGATTCGTTAGCCGCAGAGGGTGGCTTACAGCATTTCTAAATGTTGGAGACAGTTAATCTGTCCAACACAAGAGAGAAGCTGCAAGCCACTGCTGTAGGAGAATCAGCAAGTGGGCAAGCTGTTTGGCTCTGTTCAGATTATGGTTATTCTATTTCATCACTATTAGTAGATAATCGGTAAAATTTACCTATAATTGAATTCCCCGTTGATTCCTCATAATGGATTATGCCACACTACAGTTGTGAAATTGGACTTCAACTTGATTTCTGCGAAAGGAGTTGTTTATCAAATGACTGCTTATCGGGTAATGGTGTTTTTAACTTAACCGAATATCGGGCGTAGTGGTGAAAACGGGAATATCAGCTTGTGTTCTTTACTATGCCGTAATCAGTAACCTTTCGTGAATAGTGCTGACGCGGGATACGATGCAGGTCATATCCTTATTTTTTCCTACAAGCCGACTTTGGCTTTTCGCCGCGCAACAGCAGCTTCTTAGGAGGCTGCTTGTTCGCGGTATTTTTATGTCCATAAAAAACGATCGGAGGACTTCACAGTGAGCGAAATAAAAACTGAAATTCTGACACAGGTTTTAAGCAAAATGCTCGGTACAGAAATAACCAACGTCGATTTCCAAGTCACACAATTACATGGCGGTACATTAGGCGATTTGCAACTGATAACAGGAAACGCCACAACCGTTGACTTTAGGAAACTCCCCTATCAAATCGTTTCAAAAACGCAAAAGAAATGGGAACGCTACGGCGACCCCGATTCATGGCGGAGGGAGTATGATCTTTATCAATCTAATTTCGGCACTCTGTTCTCCGAATCATTCCGTTGGCCTGAATGTTATCACGCCGAAATGAACGAAGAAGAAAACGAAACGCAGATCTGGATGGAATATATCGAAGGCATATCGGGCTTGGACTTGACCGTCAACATGTATGAACGTGCAGCTGAGGAATTGGGACGCTTCCAAAGCAAGTTATATGCCGAACGGCCGGCTTTTTTGCAGAACTTAACCAACCTGAGCAAAGTAGAGGATATGAAAAACTTCTATCTTCGTTACCGGTCATGGAAAAGAGTCTACGATTATATACGCTCCGAGGATTGCACAATTCCGCAGCACCTCTGTAAAATGCTCATCGACATCGACGAAAACGCAGACGAAATATTCAACCGTATTGAACAGCTGCCCGTCGTGCTGTGCCATAGGGATTTTTGGGTGGCGAACCTATTGGACTTAGATGGTAAATCCATAGTCATCGATTGGGATACTGCCGGGTGGGGCTATTTAGGTGAAGACATAGCAAGCCTTATCGCGGACGAAGCCGATCTTGAACACATGGTGGAATACTACCGCAAATGTATCCCGGCGTATTATAAGGGTTTTTCGGAATATGCGGATGTTTCGCACATCACGGATAACTGCGTTTATGAGCTGATTCTACTTATGTTCGGCTACAGACTCGTCGAGTGGTATAGGAACGCAGAGGAGGAAAACAAACTCGAAGAAACGGATGACGAAAGCGCGTCGCAACACGTCCATACCCTTCAAAAAATCTATGAGATGGGGAACCTGTAAATGAACATAACCATTGAGCCACTGGATACCAACAACTGGCTGAAAGTCTGCGAACTGTCCGTTTCAGAAGAACAAAAGCAAATATTTGCGATTCCAAATGTGTACTGGATCGGGGTCAGTCGATATGAAGAACATACCGAGCTATTTGCAATAAAACGCGGCGAGGAATACGTGGGCCTGATTGGCGGCGGCTTGGACGAGGACGGGAATAGCGGGTACATCAATCCGCTGATGATAGACGAGCGTTATCAACGTCAAGGGATCGCCGCAACAGCCATGCGCTTGATGATGAATGATCTCATCCGCAAGTATCATGTCCCCTGCATCCATATCAATCACCGCAAAGAAAATTACGCAGCAGCGCAATTGTATGAAAAGCTTGGTTTTTTCGTCTATTCCGAAACCGACAAAGAATTTTGCAGGAGCTATAAAGTAGATTACGAGGTGCAGATTTTATCCTTGCGTGAACATCCCGAATGGGCGGCCCCATGTCGGGCACTCCTTTTGGAGCATTTTAACGAGTTTACATCCCAACATCCAACGGAAGTGTTGGCAAGCGCAGGACCATTTCCACAGGGATACTTACTGCTAAAAGACAACAGAGTTATCGGTTGGACTGGGCTTCATGAAAAAGAAGTTGTTACTGGAAGAGTGTATGGGTGGGAAGGGCCGCCGCTTGCGACAGAAGAAGTTTTGAGCGAGGACCTCTCCCCATGGATTGCACCTTTGGTTGTGCATCCCGATGAAAGGGGCAACCGGTACGGCAAATTGCTCTTAGAACACGCGCGAATGGAAGCCGGGAGGCTTGGCTTCGAGAATGTATACCTTACCACTGGGGAGATCGGTTTTTACGAAAAGTATGGCTTCCGTGAGGTCGGTCTGACCACTTTCACATGGGGGCGGCCTACGAAGGTTTATGTTAGTTGAAAAGTAGAAGAGAAGGCAGGTCGAACACGCCCCCCGACCCCGGTCCAGTCCAAATTCAGCCGAGGGGCTGTCGGAGAGAACGTTGATCGTCTCTATAATGGAGGGAGATAGAGTGGAAAACGGAGGCTAGAGAGATGAGAAAGAAGAGAAACAGCGCGAAGCTGTTCGCGATTCTCGTGATGGCGACGGCGCTGACTGCGTGCGGAGATTTGGCAAGCTCGGTAACGGGCGAGGTTCAGCAATCGGTTATGGGCGATAACTCGGGCTCGGGCAAGCTTGTTTCTGTGGAGAAGCGCTCCTATGCGCAGGATGAGTTTGAAGAGCTGGAAGTAAGCGCGCAAGCGATGGAAATTCGGATCGAGCGTTCGACAGGAGAGCGGGCGGAAGTGGAGCTGCTGGTGGACGACACTTTACGCGATCGGTTCGAGTTCGAAGCAAAGGTGGATTCGGGTTTGTTAAAAGTGAAAGTTGAAGAGAAATCAAAAAAATCTCTTAAGGATCAGGCCGGTGCTCGGAAGCTGCGGATTTCACTGCCGGACAAAATGTATCAGAAGCTCAAGGTGAACAATGCATTCGGTTCTGTGGAAGCTTCCGATGTGCAGACGAAGGCAGCAGACATTCGGATTGATGCGGGCAACATTCGGGTAAAGGCTGTCACTGGAAAATTGGAACTGGAAGCGAACGCAGGAGAGATCGTTGTGGAAGGTATTGCTCTTGCCGACGATTTGAAAGCTAGAACGGACGTAGGCAGAATCGCGATTCACTTGAGCGAGTCTCCGCAGGATGCCGGCTTTAAGCTGGAAAGCGAGGTCGGGGAGGTTAAGGTTGAACTCGATCAAGTCGAATACAGCAAGCAAGCCGCGAACAAAAAAGTCGGAACGATCGGGACGCCAAACGTTCAAATCGATGCGTATGCTGCGGTGGGCGAGATAGTTGTGGATACACAGCGCTGATAGGGGAACAGAGAAGCGAAAACCGGGGAAATGAAGGGGCTGTCTCATAAGCAGGATTGCTTAAGATAATTGATAGGAAGAAGGTGTATATACCTCCCGTAGACTGCCTCATACGCTCCTGAAATCACACTATAACGGGTTTGCCTAATCCTATTTCAGGAGCGTATAGCATCGGAGGGAGGTATATACACCTTGCATCTCTGTTATCGATTATCTTTTAGAGCAACTGGAAGTGCTTATGGGACAGCTCCATTTTTAAGCATTATAGGCTGATGCTTCTACTTTAGCTGGTTTATCGTACAAAATGCCGCGTTAGAGAGGTCGAATTAATAGATTTGTACTATAAATCGTACAAAATGATCTCGAATAAACGAAGAGGAATGAGTTTTGTACGAAATTCCATCTAAAGCTGGCGTGTGACGAACGAACGGCCTAATCAATCGCAGGAGCGATCCGACCCGACCGCCTTTCGAAGGCGTTTTTTGCAATCACGCATCTCGGCTGCGGTATACGACCAAGGAGATCGCGAACGCCGCCAAAGTCCAAGCGACCAAGACGAAGGCTCCTTGCGCCGGCGGCAGTGCGCTCGCATCTTCGGGCTGCGGGAACCACATGGAGAACCCTGCTGTGTCCGGGAGGTATCTCGCTTGAGTGGTTTGCTCTCGCAAGAGCGGACCGGCGATGAAGTAATAGCCGAGTAGGGCAATTGCCGCAGGAAGCGTTCGACGCAGCAGAACTCCGCAGGATGCGCTGATGAGGGTCGTCAAACCAAGATACCCGGTCGCCCCTGCAAGCATACGGACAGTGCTGCCTAACTCCATAGAAGCTGAAGCGTCGCCGAGTGCGATTGCGGCGAACAGGACGCCGGACGCGGCAGTGATGATCGCAGCGGGGATGACCACGATCGTCAGGGCAAGATGAGCGGCAACGAGTTGAAGGCTGCGCCGGGGGATCGCAGTAAGAGTGGTGCGAATTTGCCCGCCGGTATACTCGGAGCAGGAAGCGACAATCCCGAGAATGATGAACCCGGCTTGTATGTAGCTAATCGAGGCTAACCCGATATCGAGTACGTTTGGCGTGCCGGTTAAGCCTTGCAATCCGGCGCTGATGAAGGCAGCGGCCAGGATGAGATTGACGATCAGCGAACCGCCCAAGGTAAGCCATACGGCTGGCAGCGACCACAGCTTGGACAGTTCTGCGGCGAGTGCTTGGACGAATTCCCGGCTGCGAGACCGGGCGACTTCAGCGCTCATGCGTCCCTCCGGCAAAATACGATAGCGGCAATAATGAGAAGCGCCGCGACCCAGGCTGTCATGACCAGACCGCCGACGAGCGGGGCAATCTCTACGGTCGAGTCTTCAAGGTTGCGAATAAACATACGAATTCCCGCCATATCGGGCAGATAGTATGCGAGCGATGTAAGGCGAGTGAGCAGATAAGTGACGGTGACGACGGAAGTATTCACGATCAGGATAGCGAGCGGAATGACGCCATGCCGGGTAAGGACAGTAATCCCGAATGCCAGAAGCGCAGTAAGCACCCAGTAGCAGACGATGCCTGCCAGTCGTGGAATAGCCTCGCTTCCCATCTCGGGCGCATGCTCCCCAAGGACGATCCGGATCGCAGCCATTGTAGCGACTGCAGCGGCTGAGGCCAGCACTGCGCTGACCAGTGCAACAGCGGTTGCTTTCGCCAGCAGGAAGCGGAGGCGGGACGGCACCGCGATCAGGCTGGTCGTAATCTGGCGTCCGCCTCCGGACTCGGCGCTTTCGGTGAAGTACTCGTTGCTAACCGCAATAACGCCAATGATGATTGCACCGATGACGCCGAACGCCAATTCTTGATAGCCCATATCGATTCCGACAGCTGTTTCAACGCCAAGGTCAATCTCCTTTCGGGTCGACACGGAGTTGAGCGCGGCAATGGCCGTCGGGACAATCAGCCCTGTGGCTAGCGCGACCCAGAACGACAGCAGGGAGGTTAGCTTTGACAATTCCGCAGTAAGCGCCCTCATGGTGCAACCCCGCCGTTCTGAGTCGTAAGTGCGAAAAAGGCGTCCTCAAGGGTGTCGTGAGCACCGACCACCTCGGCAAGCGTACCGTCTGCAACGATTCGCCCCTGGTTAATGACAATCACATCGTCAACCGTTTCGGCCAACTCCCCCATCAGATGGCTGGATAGCAGCACCGTACGTCCTGTTGAAGCTCGTTCGCGCACCAATGTTCTGATCCAGCGGATGCCTTCCGGATCGAGACCGTTCACGGGTTCGTCCAAAATCAGGATTTCGGGATCGCCGAGCAGCGCGGCGGCCAGCCCGAGTCGGCGCCCCATGCCGAGAGAGTAGCTGCCGACGCGCTTGGACGCAGCGTCGGTCAGACCGACGATTCCCAGCACTTCGTCGACCCGGGAGCGAGGCAAGCCTGCCGAACGGGCGATCCAGTTCAGATGCGCACGTCCGGTTCTGGCCCGGTGAGCGCCGGAGCCGTCGAGCAAAGCGCCAACGGTGGCGAGCGGGTTACGAAGACGCGCATACGGTACTCCGTTAATAAGCGCTTCGCCTGAAGCGGCGCTATCGAGCCCTAGCAAAATGCGGAGAGTCGAGCTTTTGCCTGCGCCGTTTGGCCCGAGGAAGCCGGTCACTCGGCCGGGCCGCGCCTGAAAGCTGACGCCGCTGAGAATCGCGCGGGAACCGCGGCGTTTGACGAGTCGATGGATGGTAAGCATGTACAGCCTCCCCTTCTTAACATGCTTTTCATTGTAACCGGTTCAGGTTAAATGCCGGGGAGGGCTCCGTTTAAATCCAGTTTAATTTTTCGCTTGGCGGCGGATCGTCACGCTTGTGCCGTTTCCATCCGATACAAAATCCGCCTGCAGCTTCATTTCCTTCAACATATGCGTAGTGATCGCCAGTCCAATGCCGGCGCCGCGGTCGTCAGAGGGCTCGTCCAATCCGGGGCCGCGATCCGCGATCGTCAGTCTCTGCAATTCCGCATTCACCGCTATACCGACATATTGGCCGGTTCCTGCATGCCGAAGGATGTTCTGAAACAGATTGTCAAGCACGCGCGTCATCCACTGCGGATCGACTTCCCATGAGAACGTCGTCTGCATCGGCAGATTGGCTTCAATATGGAAACCCGCCTGCTCGAATGCCGGATACCAGGAAGCGATTGAGGCTCTCGCTAACCGAACGATATCCGTTGGAACGGGATGATACGGGTATTTGCCCGAGGTGAGCAGCGTGTACGCCAGAAGGTCGTCCATTAATTCGCCGACGCGTGTAATCGTATGGTCGATCGCTCCCAGCGAGTCGCGTCCTTCCGGGCTGAGCGGTTCTTTGCCCAGCCTTGAGGCGTGCCCGCGAATAACGGTAAGCGGCGTCCGTAAATCGTGCGACAAATTCGCAATCAGTCTTCGCCTGAGCGATTCCTCTTCCAGTTCCCGGCGGCGGCTGTCTTCGAGCTGGAGGACCATTCGGTTAAATGACGCTTCCAACTGGCCGATTTCGTCCACGCGCGCGGAGCGAACGGGCATTGGGCGGGGAAGTCGGTCGCCGTCCGCAGGGACGGCCATCGCTTTCTGCAGACGGATCAGCCGTCGGCGGAGACGATAGAAGAAAATCCACGAAATACAGATAAATACGGCAAAGATGAGGCCGATCAAGACCACCATGCTGCGATATTCATACAGTGTGCCCGGAGACCCTTCGGAGGGAGATACGCCGGCAACCATGAAAATCGCCAGAAGCGGCAAGAAAATGAGAACTAGAAAATGAAATAGCAAATACCGGCGAAAAAACGATCCAAAACGTTTCATAGCCTGACCCTATATCCGATGCCTCGAACCGTTTCAACGATTTCCGGCGCGTCCGGGTTTTGTTCCAGCTTCTTGCGGAGGTGGCGAATATGGACCATTAGCGTTTTGTCGCCCTCCATGTACGGTTCGCCCCAGATTGCTTCGAAAATTTGTTCTTTAGGCAAAATCTGATTGGGACGGCTCAGAAAATACATCAAAATTTGATGCTGCTTGCCCGTCAGGATAATTTCTTCTCCCGTACTTTCATTCCGCACCGTATTCTCGGTCATATTCACGACGATATGCTGTCCCAGCTGCAGACGCTTCGGAAGTCCCGATCCGCTCCTGCGCAGCAGAACTTCCACTCTCGCTGCCAGCTCGTCGATATGAAAGGGCTTGGTCACATAATCGTCGGCGAACTGAAGCCCGGCCAGCTTATCCTCAACAGCCGAACGTGCGGACAGAAGCAGGATCGGTACCGTCGGCGCCGCTTTTTTTAAACGTTGACCGATCGTAAAACCGTCCAGCCCCGGAAGCATAATATCGAGGATGACCACATCTTTCTCAAGCACTTCCCGTTCCGCGCCGTCTCCGGATATTAGCCACTGTACCTCATAACCGCGCTGCTCCAGCTCCTCCTTGACCCACAGTCCGATCTCCTGATTGTCCTCAATATAAAGTATGCTTCTTGTTCCTTCGGCTCGAATCTGCTTCGGCTTTCCGGCAGGAATCCATCTCGCATCACTCATTTGCTTCGTCTCCTCATCGCAAACGGGCACTAACCGCTCAACCCGATCGTACGAATTGATTTCACAACGATTATACATTTTGCTTATCAAGCGATCAAAACGATTTGTAGCGCTTGGCGGGAGAGCGGCGCCCCCGAGCTGTAACGCACACATGAAAAAAAGGCTACCCCCTAAGTAGAGTTGCTTGAGATGATCGATTAAACAAAGGAGGTACATACACCTTGATCCTTGTTCTTCGATTTCTTCAAGAGCAACTTTCTTGGCTTAGGGGACAGCCTCTTCCACATTGCACTACTAAGCGCGCTCTAAGGCTTCAAAATCATAAAAACAAACAGAACCAGGCCCATGCTGGACGCGACATAAAGCATCGAATTCGCTTTCGCGAGGATTTTGCGCTGTTCCCACGGCAGCTCGGACTTGTTCAAGTTCGCTTCATCGAACACCCATTGGGCAAGACGTTTTTGCGATGGAGCGACGAAGCCGATTACGACGATTTGAATCAAAACATAGAGCACGAGCGACCCGACTAACCAGAGCTGCGTAAAAGTACCGTAGTCGTTGAGCACAATGAGTAAAATTCCCGTTATAACCGCAAGAGAGCCTCCGACCTTGGGGAAAAAATCCAACCTCCCCGCCAGCTTCAAAGAATGACGCAGCTGTTCAGGCGTTTGGTTGATTCTAACCAGCACGTGTCCAAAAAACGTAGGTCCGATCCCCATAATAGCCGACAAAACATGAATCAATACTAACCATTGCATAATCTTCTGTTCTCCTCCCGGAATCTTCCTTAAGAATACATTTACGGTACCATCCCTCCTCTCCGGCAGTCTATTATCCGAACGTATAATATACGGTCGATCGCGGTATTGCTTTTTCCTCAAAGCCGCCGCACCTATGACTAAAATGACAATAAACATGACTGGTCATGACAAAAGCGAAGCCACAATGATGACCGGTCATGATGGAAGTCGGGATGCCGGGCACTGTTAGATACAAACCATTTCATGAGATGATCAATAGATCAAACCGGACCGCGGATGATTCAGTCGGAGGTAGATGGATGCCATGAGCGATGGCGATGTGAAGGTAACGGAATCCGAGGAATGCATAGCTGCCAAGATCGAACAAATGGAACGGCACTACATGGTGGGGCGGGAGAACGAAATTGGATTTTTCCTGCAGCAGCTGGCAATGAGCGGACAATCCAAACGTGTTTTGAACATTTATGGTACGGGCGGCGTGGGTAAAAGTTACTTGCTAGACGAGTTCCGAGGTTTAGCTGCGAATGCGAAGGCGGTGTTTCTGTTGATGGACAGCCGCGGGTTCTCCCATACGCCTAACGACTTCTGTACGGAACTGCTGCGTATGCTCGGCTACCCGGCAGAGAAGCTGGGGCGGATCGCCGAACCGCAGACGCTGCTGGAGCTTTGTCACGGCGTCCTGAGGGAGAAGGCGGACAATACGAAGCTGGTTCTTGCGCTGGACACCTTCGAAGAGATGAACGATATGGAGAATTGGCTGAGAGAAGTTTTCCTTCCGCGCTTGCATTCGGATATTCTCATTGTCGTTGCGGGAAGATTTCCCTTGCAGGGTCTCTGGCTCAGCTCCCCGGCATGGCGTCATTGGATACACCGGATGCCGGTCGGCGATCTCGACTTTTTCTCCGTAAAACAATATTTGGACCGCTCGGGCATTTCCGAGGAGCCGATGATCAGACAAATCTGGATGAAGACCAGAGGGCATCCGCTCACCTTGTCCTTGATCGTGTCGACGACGATGGTCCAGAATGTTCAGGACTTGGCCATAGCGGACGGAATCGAAGTATTCGAACATGTCGTAAGGACTTGGCTGACAGAGGTTCCGAACGACGAGCTTAGGGAGCTTGTGGAGACTGCGGCGGTGCTTCGCCATTTTAATCAGGAATTGCTTTCCTGCGTATTGGATCAGGCGGTGACGACGGAATTATTTCAGTGGCTTGCCGGGCTTTCCTTTGTCCGCAGAGTAGATCGAGGATGGATCCTGCACGACTTGATGAGGGATGCCATCGGCCACGAGCTGCGGATCCGACAGCCCGAGCATTACAATCGGCTGCAGCAGCGCTGCATTATGTATTACTACAACAAGATGACCCGATCGACTCAGCGTAAGGAGATCGCTTGGGAGGGCGTCGAATGGCACTATTATATCGGAGATCATGTAGTCCGCAATTTCTGCTATCAGAAATTATCGCCGTATCGTATGGAGCCGCTGAATTCGTCCAACTGGACGGAGGCAGAGCGGTACTTGGAAAACCGTCGGACCAACTCGCAAGAGGTGTGCATTCCGCTGCTGAACCCGGATACGGGCGAACTGTTCGAGTACGCGATCTCCCCGGAAGAAAGCTCGCAGATGGTGAAGCATATTCATCTTCAGGAGCTGCATGAGCTCGAACCCGGCATTGTTAAGCTGATGAGGGATCAGCAGGGGAGCATATGTGGTCTGACGGTAATCATTCCGATCCATGCGGGAACGCTGGACTACTTGTGCGCTCGGCCGTTGTCCTCCGCTTATTTTCAGAGTTTGCCGGAAAACGAGTTGCGGGAGCTTCGGGAGGCGGAAGGGCATATTGCCGGTTATTTTGTCAAAACGATCGATGTCGCCGATTTCGGGGATGTTACGATCCGTACGACCGCGGGACTGACGTTCATTTCTCTGCTGATTTCCTCCGATTATGTCGTAGCGTCCCCTCCGGATCTCCCCTTCTTAAACGATTTCCACCTCAGCCTGGGATGCGAGCAGACGGGAGACATCGTACATTACGATTATGACGCCAATACGCCTGCGCCGTATTACGTGCTGGACACAAGAGGCGCTAAGCTGCAGCGTTATTTGAACAAAATGGTAGAGTCCTTCGGCTTGTCGGAGCATTCCGAGGGACGGACCAACGATTTGCCGATGTTGTCGGCCCGGGAGAACGAGGTAGCGAGGCTGCTTGTACAAGGCTATATGAACCAAGAGATCGCGGCAAGCCTGTATGTCTCGGAAATTACGGTCAAGAAGCATCTATCGGCGATCTACCGGAAGCTGGGCATCAAAAACCGAACGCAGCTGGTTAATCGATTGTTGAACAAAGCCCAATAGTTGTGCGCAAGAAGACAGGTTCTCTAGAGGAGCTTGTCTTTTTTGTTCGCGCAGGGGAAGGGCAGCAGGGGACAAGGGGAGCCAAAAGTATACGAAGGTATAATATCGCAAAAAAAGCTGCGGTGCTAAATTGGGAAGAGGAAGTTGCCGGGTGATTGCGTGGTTGGAGTCAGACAGACCATTTTCATAGAAATTGGAGGAATTGCGATGAGTTTTATGGACAAAGTGAAATCAGGTTTTTCGGAAGCGGGCAGCAAGGCGAAGACGTTGGTGGAAGTCAATAAGCTCAAAATGCAGAGCGGCGGCAAGCAAAAAGAAATCGAGCAGCATTATCGGGATATTGGCCGAATCGTATTTTTGGCTGCGAACAATCGCGACTCGGAAGGGAAGAAATGGGACTATCATTCGAACATAGAGGAAATTTTACGGCTGGAGAATGAAATTCAGGAATTAAAAAAGCAGATCAAATTGCTCGCGAACGAGAAGGATTGCGAATGCGGCAAAGCTGTTCCCATCGACGCGCGCTTCTGTTCTTCTTGCGGCCATACATTTTCGGATGTCGATTGAAAGGAGTACAGGGGATAACGCGGGTTTGCTAGCGCACTTCCCGGAAGAAGATTGGAGCGGATATTTGTAATGAAAAACTTATTAAACAGGAAATACGTCAAAATCGCCCTTCTCATTCTGATTGGCGGCATTTTGGCGTATGGCGCTATTTGGGCGTTGGGGGGCAATAACAAGCTTAGGTCCGACGGAACGAAGGAAGCGACAGTTAACAATTCGCCCGTTACCCCCGGGAGTTCGGGATTAAACGAGACGGTTAAGGACGCACCCCGCAGAAAGGCGTATCCGATCGGAAATTGGGAGGTTGCGATCCCTTACTTGAATCCTTTCGGCTCCCAGAGCAACTATCAATCCGTCAAACTGCTGCCCAATCAATATCAGGAGCTTCGCTATATCGATACCGACAATAGGGAAACGTCGCGAATGACCAGCGGCACCACGTGGCAGATGCAGGTGGAGTGGACGGATAAGACAGTTGATCCTTTCGACGATCTGAATCTGTATGTCGCGGAGCTTGGCGGCGAATTTTACCGGGGGCCGGATGAGGACAAATGGGTGATTCACGCCGCCGACTCAGCAGGAGATCAATGGTGGGGCGTTGCCTCGAAGAACGGCGGGGGGTATTTGCTGACGGTGTATCAGGAGTTGAAGCTGCAGCAGGGAAAAACCGTAACCTTCAAAGCCGAGGATTTCAAAAATCAGGAAATCTATTTTATGACCACTAATGAAGGTCACAAATATCAGAGCATCAAAGCTACGCTGACCGATGGCGAGATGCAAGTGGTCGGAAGGGGAGTCTCCGAGCAAGGCCAGTACAGAAGGGATATCCTCTATACCAAGTGGATGTACGCGTACAAAACAAAGGATTATATGCTAAACGACATTCCGCAGGATTCGTCCGTGCCGATTTTGTGGAAAGTGACCTGGCGCAGCGGTTCCGAGCCTGGAGAAATCTCCTTTACGCTTGACGAGGGAGAGGACATCAGTCCGTTCCGGGACGGGGAGCGGCTGGGAGCTTTGAGGGTTCGGGGAAATATGCTGGGTTCGATTCAGGTGGCGATGTCCCCGGGGGTTACGATGAGCCATCCGGAGCTTAACTTGCAAGGCGATAAGACGCCGGAAGGAGACATGTTGTTCTGGCTCCCTGCCGGTTATTGGAATGTAAAGGCGACGCAGCGGGGCGGCCAGACGGGGGCTATCGATCTGAATACAAGGATGATCCCGGTCAGTTCGGGGGAGATGACCGAGCTTGAAATCAAGCCCTTGCTCGCTAACTCCTACAACAACGACGGGCTGGGCGATTCCACCGGCGATGAGAGCCTGCTTAAGATGGAGACAATCGCCGAGCAGGGGGAGCAGGCCAAGATCGACTTTATGCTGCTCGATTCCCGCAGTCCCAAGTATACGCCAACGCCGGCGGATATCCAGATTCTCGAAGGCGGACAACCGGGCAAAATTCTGAAGCTCGAGCGGCTGCAAATTCCGCCTAGCGTGGTGCTGGCGCTCGACTCCTCCGGCTCCATGGCGAAGTCGATGGAGCAGGTGCTGGAATCCGCGCGGACTTTTATTCAAGGACTTCCGGAGAACACGCATATTCAGGTGATCGACTTCGATTCGGATGCGCGATTGCTGCCGGGAACCGGCAAGAAGGAAGTGCTGGAAAGTCTGAAACAGGTCAAAGCGAAAGGCAACACCGCCTTGTACGATTCCGTCGTGCAAGGGCTCGATCTGTTGAAGGAGAAGCAGCGGCCGACCATGGTCGTATTCTCGGACGGCGTGGACAGCAGCGCCGAGAAAGCGGGAACGGGAAGCAAGGCGACCAAACAAGAGGTGGTGCAGGCGGTCAAAGCATCCGGCATACCGCTGTTCACGATCGGCTTCGGTCCGGATCACGACTCCGCGACATTGCTTGAGTTGGCGGGAATGTCGGAAGGTACCTATTATTCCGCCAAGGACGCAGCCGTGCTTACGCATGTGTTCACCTCGATTAACGACAGGCTGGGCAATCAATTCGAGCTGACCTACGAACGGCCGAAGGAGCAGGCGCCGTCCGATGCTCCGGTCATCTCTCTGACGATGGACATCAGCGGTTCCATGGATATAAGCCCGGCCAGCGGGGAGGGCAACTACCGGATCGATAAGATGAAATATCTTTTTCACGATTTTATCGGGCAGCTTCCGGAAAACAGTCTGATGCAGTTGATCAGCTTCTCGGCCGGAGTCAGTGTCGAACAGGTGCTGACCCATCGTAAGTCGGAGGTGCTGCAGTCGCTGGGCAATCTTGGGGTCGGTACGGGAACCAACATCCTCGACTCTGTGTCGGCGACATATCGCTCGTTAAGGAAAGTCCCTTCGGACAAACGAGTGATGGTCTATTTGACCGATGCGGCCTTGGATGTGGGTTCGTCCCAGAAGGAAACGTTCGAGAAAATATTGACGGGAATCAAGCAAGAGGGCATTCAGGTGCTATGGGTAGGCATGGGGACGGGAGAGGGCGAAGAGGCGTTCAAATGGGCTGCGGACAAATCGGGCGGCAAATATGTTATCTCCGAAGATCCGCAAGTATTGGCCAAGGCCTTCCAGGAGGCATTGGCCGAAGTGAAGCGGAAGCCTGCCGAGAAGGTGGCATTATCCCTTGCCATTAGCAACGATTCGGAGCAAGGCGCCATTCGCCAATATACGGACAGTCAGTTGGTCGATTTCCCCGTCAGGCTGAATGTCAACGATCGGATCACACTCGATACGATCAGCTACGAGGCCGGCAAGAAAATTACGCAATATGAATTGGCGACGGCATCGCTTGTGTACGGTCAAGATATTCCAAGCAAGGACGTGAAGATTTACAAGCGCATTCCGCTCAGCGCGAAAGGGAAGAACAAGGCTGCGGAATGGAACGTCCGCGAGCTGTATTTTCTGAAGCGGCTTAAAGGCGTTGATGCGCCTACCGGCAGGAGCTTCGCTGCGGTCGATATGGATATCAAAAATATTTACGGGGAAGGTGTTCCGTATCTGATTCCCGATTTTGCTTCGCACTTCTTCATGAATGTGAACGAATCCGGTTCTTATCCGGCTTCGACGGCAACCTGGCTGACGGAGACGCCTATCGCTCCGCCGGGAGAAGGCGGTATTACGATCGGAACCGACGAGACAAAACGGGGAATGCTGGTTTTTCTCGTCCCTGACGAGAAGCTGGAGCAGGTATCCCTGAATTATTACGACACGACGTACGGTCATGTTGTGCTGCCCCTGGTCGGCAATCCTCCGAAGCAGGAGGAGCTCGCAGTGACTAAGCTGCCGACAAGTGTAACGGGCAAACTCTCGGATACATTTAATCTGACGGTGAAGGCGAGCAGCGATACGGAGAAAATCGAAACCGTCGAGTTGAAAAGAAAAACAAGCGTATTCAAAGTGATAGAGGCGGAATTGCAATCCAACGTTCAAGCGGATTTGAAGATGGACCCTGCACAAAGGTTCTATCTGAGCGTCAAGAGCGGAAAGGGGCCGTTCCTGATTCCCGTGAATACGGCTACCGCTCTTCTGCCCTACGGATTGCTGCGGTCGGTGACGATGGGGCCGGGCTCCTCCAACAAGATCCGGTTCGCTTTCCAGACGCCGAACGTTCTGAAGGATAAGCCGACGGACCTGTATGTCGACTTGTATGGCGGAGCGACCGTCCTGCCGATCGGCGGCAAGGGGTCAGACGTTGCGGGAGCGGGTAGTGCGGGCAGCGGCACAGATAATGCGGCCGGAGCAACCGGCTCGGCTTATCAAGGGGATGGCGTGGCGCTCACGGTAAATGCGCTCGCCAGAATCAAAAGCCTTGAGTCCGGCAGCGGCGACTACGTCGTGGCGGATGTCACGATAGCCGATACGAAGGACGGCTCGGGCACGTCCGGGTTCAGAGAATCTCTTAAGCTCGTTGCGAGCGGGGGGCAAGCCGGGCAATCCGCAGACGAGCGGCAGGAGCTGTCGCCCGATCGGGCAACCGACGATCTGCTGCTCGGCATCGACAAGGACTGGGCGGTATTTGACGGCGCCTCCCGGCGCGGCTTCCTTATCTTCGCCCTGCCGTCCAAGCAGGCGGAGCTCACCTGGGAGCTGCAATCCGATCAGTTCGGCAGTTTGAAGCTGCCGGTTGCGAAGGACGCTTTCCAGGAGGAGGGGCTGTTGGTCAAACGGGTATCTCCCGAACTTGACCGGAAATTCGATATTCAGCTCTCGACGGCGCTGACGAATGCGATTCGCCAGCACCAGGCTTTGGCGGCGGCACAGTCGTCGGCCAATGCTGCGCAGGTGGCGGATCTGGATGTCGGGAGCGGCCCGCGGGAGGTCGTTCCGGCCCCGCTGCCGACCGTGCATGGTTTGATGCAGATGCAGTCGGTGAAGACGTTGGCGGATTTTCAGACTCTGATCAACGGGCTGAAATGGCTGCCATCGCCGGATTATTACTATATGTACCGGAATTCGCCCGAGGCGGTGCTGACCCAGGGCTGGGGAACCGAAGGAGACTTAGCCAACCTGACGGGAGGTCTGCTGGCTAAGCTCGGTTACGGCCCGTCGCTGAGAATGGTGAAGCTGACCGATCAGGGCAGGCAGGCTTTGCAGGAATTGGGCAGCGTGGATAAGGCGGAACAACAATTTTTGCCTGCTTGGTCCTATTCCGACGAGGAAGGGAAAACCAAAGTGTTTGTTGTGCCCTTCATGAAGGATTTATCCGAGCTGAGCGGGCTGGTCTTCCTCCCCGCCGGGCAAGAGAGCCGGAGCATGACGCCTGTGCAAGGCACGATCAGCGTCTATTACAAGATCAAGCCGAAGGAAAATAAAGGTGTGAACGCCGTCGCAGGAGATGTGGCGGGCGCATTGGGAGGCGGCGAAAGCGGCGGCGATTCCGGGATACAGGAAGTGCGCGTGCTGAATACTTCGCTCGACCTGGATCTGTTAGGCAAGGAAGCGGTCGATATTCGCGCTGGCGGTGCCAATGGCCTGTATACCGCAGTTCTGGAAAATCAGACGGTACAAATTGTCGGAGACCAGCAGGTAGACCCCCGGAAATTCAACGTTACAGGCGTACGAATCGAAGTGCAGTTGCCGAAGAAGAAGCTTGTTCACGAAACGAAGCTTCAGGAAGGGGAGGAGATCAGCGGCGTGTTCCACACGTTGGCCGTTAACCTTCCGGATCTGTCGTCCGCAGCGACCGGAACGGTTCAGAAGGCGGCCGACCGCGCCTATCAGGCGGCGAAGCGGCCGGATGACCAATCGACGCTTGTATGGTATACGCGCAACATTTTGTACCGGTTTATTGCCAGCCAGACGGCCTATGAGGATGAGCTTGCCCGCACCCTGGATGTGACCGCAGGCCGTACGAATCAAGAACGGGTTATCGTCGTGACCGTACGTGCCAAGGGCGGCTCCTCGCAACTGAGAACAAGCATCGATCTGCAGCAGTCCGCCAATATGCTGCATCGGAGTACGAAGGAGTCCGCGAGCGCCTTCCAGATCATGAGCGGTCTGTTCGCTTCAAGGCTTGAGGGCGCCGTGCTGCCGGGCAACTCGGCGGATTTCATGGAGGTGTGGTCGAGAAGCCCGGACGATACCAAGCTTATCCTGAGTCTTCCCGCCAATCGTAAAGAAGATCTGAAATCGATGGAGGAGAAGGGCTTTCCGGAGCTTCTCCTGCAACGGGCGAAGGATTCCTCCAAGGCGATGCTGATTCCCGATCAGGCGACGAGGATATACGGAGAGAACCGTTGGGCGTGGCTGGAGATCGATCCGGAGACTTATGAGACGATTGCCGTTATGGATACGGGCGAGCACGGCGGCTTTGCCGACTATCTGATGGCGCTTGAGCCTGTATCGCCTACCGGAGACGATTATTTGGTGTTTATGACGGGCGCGTTTATCGGAGTCAGCTCGTCGGTCTGGAGTGTGAGCGCCTTTTCTCTGATGCTGGACAATTACAAGCAGATTATAAGAGAGGCCAAGAAGTACACCTATGGATTGGGCAGTGTACTCAGCGATTTTATGGACAATAAAGACTTGATCAAATTGGAGTATTACCTCAGCCCGCTTAAGTTAAAAATGGCCGACGCCGAGTTCGATTATTTGGCGAAGCATTTCGAAGAAGTGCAGATCGGCAAAGAAGTGAAGGGGAGTGCGGATATCGTGAACTTCGGGAACGGCTTCAATGCCGGCGCCGCGTATTATTTCAAGCAGGCGGAGGCGGCCCAATAGACGAGAGGATGGCGGAGCCTCCCCTCCGAAGAGGAGCGATCAGCAAGCCACTACCGAAAGGAGCAATGACAATGAGTATGAAGAGTTTAAGAATGACAGGCATTCTACTGGCCTCGATGCTGATTATCGCACTGGCGGTACATGCGAGCGTATCGGCGGCCCAGGCGAAGAAGATCAGCGTATTGTATAACGGCCAGGCGGTAACGTTTGAGGAAGCCACCCTGGTTATGAAGGACGGACGCACGCTCGTCCCGTTCCGCAAAATGATGGAGACGCTTGGCTTCAAGGTCAAGTGGGCGAAAGAGAATGGCGCCGAGAAAGCGATCGGCACGAAAAACGGACTGGAAATCACACTGACGATCAACGATAAAACCGCGATCGTTAACGGCCGGAAGGTAGCGTTGGATGTTCCGGCGCAAGTCGTGAAAGGCAGTACGATGGTTCCGCTGCGCTTCGTATCGGAGAATAGCGGATATGACGTCGAGGTTTCGAGCAAAGGCAGCGATAGGATCATTCATATCCATGATAAGGGCAAATCGGCCGGCAACGGCGGGGAAGGTAACAATCCGAAGGGCAACGATCCGAAGGATAACGGACAGAAGGACAACAGTAGTACGGACGGGGCTGAGCCTTACGTCTTGAAAGGCGTCGTTGTCGATACGGAAGGCCGTCCGATCAAGGGGGCGACGATCTACGCCGACAACATGCTGCTGTACAACAGCAATGAAGCAGCCGTTACCGACGCCAAGGGCCGTTACCGGATTGAATTAAGCAAGATGGCGACGACCTGGAGCGCGAGCGGGCAAGCTACGATCGAATTAAACGGCGTATCGTCGCCGATTGACCTGACCCCGGACAATGATGACCCCTTCGCGGGCAATATGGGAGCGATCCGCAACTTTACGGCTTTGACGAAAACCGGAACCGTAGTGTTCCATATGGCCGATCTATGGGACCCGACGGACGTTACGCTCCCGCCGCCGGAGCGAGAGGATGTCGAGCTGACGCTGGAGCCGGTCGGACAGACCGCTGGCGGAGCGGGCAAGAAGATCGTCGGGCATGGCAAAGTGACCAACAACGGCTTCGGAATTGAAGGAGTGCCGATCGGGCGTTACAAGATTACGGCCCGTCTCGTACCGGATGGGAAACCGGCGCAAAATCTGCTGGTGGGGTTGCTGCAGCAGGATGATTTCAAACCGGCGTTGACGGCCGATTTTGAGAATATTGTCGGGGCCTATTATCGCCTTGAGATCGAATTAAAGCTGCCATAATACGAGATACGCGATTAGAAAAGGGGAATATACGTTGAAGAGAAGTAAAGCTAAGCAAGTATTAAAGTGGTCTCTGCCGCTGGGGCTGGCACTATTTTTGGCGGCTTGCGGAAGCGGATCGAACGATAAGAGAGACGGCGCGACGCCGTCCGGTTCGTCCAGTCCGATTTCTTCGGCTAGTTCCGGCCCGAGCGGCAGTCCTAGCCAAAGCGCCGATCCGGGCGCAAATGCCGGCTCAAGCCAGGAAGCCAGTCCGGGTCAAAATGCCAGTCCGAGTCCAAGCGCCAGTCCGGATCAAAATGCCAGTCCCAGCGCTTCTGCTGCGACGTCGCCCGGACTGCTTGCCGGTTTCGAAATGTTCACAGACGATGCCAGCGGCGTGGAAATCCAATATCCACAGGACTGGGCGTTAAGCCATGATGTCCCGGGCGCTATCATCACTTTTATGACCGCACTCGAGGACGGCGACAAGTTTCGGGATAACGTCAGCATTTCCATGCAGGATCTCGGCGGGGAAGAGATGGATCTCGCTCAATATGTCGAGGTGACGGAACAACAGCTGCAAGAGATAATTACGGATTTTACCCTCCTTTCGGAGGAGCAATTTGCGACGGATGACGGGCTGGATATACAAGTCATTAAGTATACGGGCAAGCAAGGGGACTTCAGTCTGACTTGGCAGCAGCTCTTGTCGATCAAGAACGGCAAAGCGTATGTTCTGACTTACCTGGCGGAAGATGGTGCTTTCGACATGTATGTCGAGACGGTCGGTCAAATGGTGGAAACGTTAGTTATCTATTAGTTTAAAAGATAATCGATAGAGAATGTTGTCGTGCATGTATCTAGCCATGCCGTTCGCTTCGCTCAAGGCACAAAACGGAATGAAATCCGTTCGCCTTGGGCGTTTTTTTGTATGCTGGAGTTACAGAGATATTCAGTACACTACAAAATCACGTGGAAGGGAGTGGGCCGCTTTTTTACTGGGGGACCGCATGTATATATGTGTAGATTGCCTTTCCAAGCACAAATAAGGTCGCCACGAGCACGCAGACTTATCTTTGTTAGATAATTCGTTTATCGCTGGGCAATCAGTCCCTGCTTGCTATCTCTGTATGCCGACACCCGATTTCGCGCTCGCTGTTAACGGCCATCTATCACATTTTGGAGAACAACGGCAGTTTCAAGGCTATGATTGCCTCGCAAAACTTCCAGATAAATCCCAGAAATTATTCGTATAATTATCGAAGATGCTTTAGTGACATAGAACCCCTGATCTTGGTTGATTTATACGATTTTTCCTACAAACGTTCGTCGTTTGAGTCTGAGCCGAGTTACTTTGTGCGGTTTTTCCTACAAACGTCCGCCGTTTAAGCCTGGTTCGAGCTGCGTTGTACGAATTTCCGACTAATTTCCCTGCGTAAGCTCATGTGTGCAAATAGATCCGCCAGTTTAATGATACGTTACTGGTTTTTCCAAGTGCGGACAGAAGACGCATAGACGTCTGAGGTTGTGGAAAAATTAATACGGACTGAAACAAGCCATCAGACCATCAAACCTGATAGGAGATGAAAATAGAATGAATAACCTGCAAATCAGCTTGTCGCAGCCAACTTTGGACAAATTTATAAAAATCGTGCTTGCCCAATTCAGACAAGAGTCCCCGCTGACCAAAGAGCTCGTTAATTCTAATGGAGTCAAAGTAATAGGCAATGTGCAAGTAAAATCTATTACAATTGAGAGCCTTACCCTGAAGGAGCCTAACATAGTCGATCTTAATAAAATTCAGATTGCTTTTGAACTGCTGAATATCATTGTGGAGGTTGACGTCAAAAGAGCCCATGATGAAATCAAAATTCTTGATCTTCCAGGTAAAAAATACGATATTGCAATCAGTTGGGATTTTTTTAAAGACGAGCCCGATATTCGACTGACATTCGGAATTGAGGATTTTTTCCGTCCCTCGTTCACGGCAAGTCTGATCTGGCTAATCAATGGGCGCGACATTGCAGGTGGGCTGAACGATTTCGACGTCAATGATTTTAATCTGGCCGACGGTTTGGGGAGTCAAATCGAAGATCGAGTCATATCGGCAATGAAGGATATCATTAAGAAGAAAATTGACAATAAGTATTTGAATAAAGTTCTGGACTACATTGGGGATTTGCTCAAATTACTTCCGGTCGACAACATTGGTAATTGGATTATTAAGCAAATTACGGATAACCAAGCGCTGAAGCAATTGGTGGAGCAAGCTGTGAAAGAAAACTTTAAGCCCCAAACGCTATACACGGCACCGGGGCAGTTTGAGTTTGGGGCCGACCTGAATAAAGTTTCCATATCCTTGGCGGACTCCAATCCAATTGTCATTGCCGTTAAAGATGAGCATCTGACAGCATGGGTTAGCTTTAACGAGCTTTAAGCGCTTTAATCGCGCCTGTGCAACTAATTCCGGCTGTGTCGTTTCTCAGCTCAATGCGCTATAATAAAGTAAGTGGATTTCATCCAACTAGACATACATTCGCAGGAGGAAAGAAAACATAATGGTTACAATACAAGAAGCAGTCGCTCAAGCCCGCCCAACCTCGTACGAGATTGATCCGATTAACGTCAATCGCTGGTCCCCGCGTTCCTTCCAGGAGAAGGAAGTGCCGGAAGAAACTTTGTTCGCCGTTTTGGAAGCTGCCGGTTTTGCTCCCTCTGCTTTTAATTTCCAGCCTTGGAGATTTATCGTCGCTCGCACGCCCGAGGAGCGCGCTAAGTTTCTGTCGTTCCTGGCCGAGTTCAATCAGGCTTGGTGCGCGAAAGTACCGGTGCTCATTCTGATTGTTTCCCAGACTTCTTCGGAAAACGGCCCATTCCCGTCCGCTGCGTTCGATGCTGGTGCAGCTTGGGGCGCATTGGCGCATGAAGCTGTTCGCAAAGGTCTCGTCACTCATGCGATGACCGGCTTTGATTTCGAGAAAGCTCGCCAAGTCATGAACGTTCCGGAGAATTTCGCGATTCAGGCGGCTGTTGCTCTTGGCTATCAAGGGGACAAGGACGCACTTCCTGAGATGATGGCTTCGCGCGAGGCTCCGTCTCCGCGTCGTCCGCTAGAGGAAACGGTGTTTAAAGGCGCGTTCGGACAACCGATCAAATAATAGCTTAAATAGTTGCAAAAGAAATAGAGGCGCAAGGGGAGAGTATCCCCTGCGCCTCTATTTATTATTCGTCCAGCCCAAGCAGCTTCATAATTTCTCTGCGGTATGCGACGAATTCCTCGCTGCTCCGATCTCTCGGTCTCGGCGCCTCGTAATGCGTCGTATGAATGATCTGTCCCGGCCTGGGGCTCATTACGTACACCTTATCGGCCAAGTAGAGCGCTTCGTCGATATCGTGGGTGATGAGCAGCATCGTCTTGCCGGTACCTTGCCAGATCCGGATCAGTTCGTTTTGCATCGTCAGACGTGTCATCGCGTCGAGCGCTCCGTACGGCTCGTCCAGCAGCAAAATGTCCGGATCCATCACAAGAGCGCGCGCAATAGCGACCCTTTGACGCATTCCTCCCGAGAGCTGGGAGGGGAAGTAGTGATTAAAGCCTTTGAGGTTGACCTTCTCCAGAACGGCGTTGATTCGCTCCTTGGCTTCCGGTTTAGGCACTTTGGCGAGCTCAAGGCCAAATGCGACGTTCTTCTCCACGGTCAGCCAAGGATACAGTCCATGCTCCTGGAAGATCATCATCCGCTCGGGAGAAGGCCCGGTAATCTTCGCGCCGTTGGCGAGAACATCGCCTTCCGTAGCGGTTTCGAGGCCTGCGAGCATGCGAAGAGCGGTGCTTTTGCCGCAGCCGCTCGGGCCGACGATCGCTGCAAACTCCCCCTGAGGGATTTTCAGATCGATCCGGTCGAGCACCTGCAGCGAATCAAAGCGCTTGCTGACGTTGCGCAGCTCCAATGTATGCACCTATTTTCCCTCCCCGCCGGCGATGTATCTCCAACGGAGCAGTCTCCGCTTGACTTGCTCCATTAAAATCTGATCCAGCAGCGTCGCGATGACGCCAATAACGATAATGTACAAAATAACGCCGCTCATATCCGCGATCTCGCCCGCGAACCGGATCGAGAAGCCGAGGCCGACCATGGCGCTGCCGAACATTTCCCCGGCAATGAGCGATCTCCAGGCGTTGCCAAACGCAAGCTGGCCGCCGGTCATAAAGGCGGGGAGCGTCTCCGGCAAATAAACTCTCCGCACGATCTGGCTCTTCTTGGCGCCAAGCACTCTCGCCACTTCCAGATGAGTGCGGACGACGCCCTCGGTTCCGTCCATGACTGCGATCGCCATCGGGAAAAAGCTGGCGATAATGACGATGGCGATAATCGGAACGTCGCCGAAGCCGTAAATAATCATTAGAAACGGCAGCCAAGTAATCGGAGGAATGGATTGCAGAATGGCGATAAGCCTGCGCAAATAAGAGGCAAAACCCCGGTACAGGCCGGCCAGCAGGCCGAAGACTCCACCGAGGAAGCAGGCGATCGGATATCCGATTAACAATCTGTACATGCTGGCCCCGACCGCTTTCCAGAACTTCGGCTCCGCAACGCCTTCGTACAGGCGCACAAACACGGACGGAACGGACGGAAAAATAAGGGGATTCACCCAATTGCCGACCTGCAGCAGCAATAGAAGCGTTGCTACCGCAGCGGCAAAGGGCCATAGCTTTTGAATTTTGCGAATCATAGGAATGAACCCTTCAATCGTCGGTTATTGTTGCTCCTGCCAGCTGAGGTCAAGAGCGGTTTTGACATCCGGCTTCGCCTTCAAAATTTCCTGATCGACCATCATTTGTCCGACTTCGTCCATACGGGCGATGTCTTCGTCGGTAATTTTCCAGTTGAATACCTGGGATTCGATAGAGGCTTGAATCACGGATTCGGCAGGAACGGTCGTGCCGTCGGCTTTTTTCAGCGTGTCCTCCGTAATAAAGTCGCTCGTAATAAATGATGCGGCTTTGGCGGCGTCGTTGCTCAGCATGTCGATCGCTTCCTTCTGCGCGTCAAGCATGCGATTCACCGCTTCTTTGTTGTTCTTGACGATATCGCCGGATGCGATTACGACCATGCACGGGAACGGCCACGACTGACCCACCTCGTAGATTTCCTTAACCGGATACGATTGCTTGGCGATGGAAGCGTAAGGCTCGAAGACGAAAGCTCCGTCGACTTTTCCTGCGGCCAGCGATTGAATAGCGACTGCCGGAGAAACGTGCTGCATAACGACGTCGCCGCGTTCCATTCCGGCTTGCTTCCAGACGACGCCGTTCAACACGATGTCGGCGGTGCTGCCTTGCTGCTGGGAGGCTACGCTCTTGCCCTTCAGCTGCTCAATTGCGGTCACATCGCTGTTTTCTCCGACCAGCATGCTGTGATATCCCATTTGCGCTCCGCCGACGATTTTCAAGTCCGCGCCTTTGTCGAGCCAGGACAGCGCGTTCGTGAAACCGAGCACTCCGGCGTCCAGTTGGCCGCCTACGATTGCCTTGATCAGGTCGGTTCCGCTGGAAAACATGTGCATCTCGACGTCCAAGCCGTGCGATTTATAGATCCCCGCGCGGTCGGCCAAAATCGTCTGAGCATCGTCCATAACGTTCAAGTAACCGAGGCGAAGCTTGTGAGTAACCTGCTCCGACGCGCCTCCCGCGCTTGCGCTGGAGCTTGCCGCAGGCTCGCTCGTTTTGTCATTTTGTCCGCAAGCGCCCGCAACGAGCAGCGTGGACAACGCAAGGATGCCCAACCCTTTTTTCCACAAATTTAATTTCAATTTTATCTCTCCCCCGTGACAATTCATTTGATTCGGACTATAATCATTCCATACCCAAGTTGTTCAGTTGGAATAATACTATTTTAGATTTTAGGTTTAAATGACGAGCGCGTCAATAGTTTTAATGGGAAAAGTGGAATTTAAGGGGACGTTGGTATGCTGCTGCAAGCGCTGAATAGATCAGGATTAGTCTTATATTCCGGGCTTTACTTCGTGCTGTGGGCTGCTTATATGGCGCTGAAAAGTCCTTGGCCCGCTGCGATCGGAGCGGTCTCCGCGCTGCTATTCCTATTAGTAGCGTTCTTCGGGACAGGGATGAGGGAGAAGCGCAAGTCCGTTCGTTATTATCGAATATTTGCGGTCGCCTATTTGGCTGTCGCCGCGCTTGCCTTGTGGGGGCTTGCTCCCTTGTTTATGCTTGTGCTCTGCAGCGCGATCGGATTGCTCGGGTTAACCGTTTGGCATTGGCAGGAGAAGGGCGCCGGCGGAAGGTTCGTCCCGGTCGCGCTAATTGTAGCCGCGCTCTTGGCCGCTCCGGTTCCGGGGCAATATACAATTGATCCTGCGTCGCCGAGCGAGTACGCGGTACCGGGCAAAGCAGGCGTGCTGAAGGCTCCGAATACGATGAAGCGTCCCACGCAGGCGGGAGAATGGGCGTTGAGCGCGGCGAGCGTCGCCGATGCTGCGCCGGCCAAGCGGCTTGCTCTGATAGAAGGGGAGGCAGGACAGGATTTCGGAGACCTGTTCCAACTGCCGTACGATATTCCGGAAACGTATTATCAAGGGGAGGGTGCGGATTCCGACCCTCATGCGCTTATTAGAACTTTGGCCAAATGGAACGCGGAATCCGAGCTCGACGTGACGCAAGGACAGAAAGTGATGGGGGTAGGCACCGTTTTCCCGGATGGGCGAATCGGGATGGTCGACCGAATTGAGGCTTATACGCGGTCCGCTATCGAGGAGGGTCCGGACGTTTTCTTCGTCCCTGTGGAGGCGTATCAGCAGGTTAAAGATATCTCCAAGAAGCAGTTGATCGTTCCGGTTTCGAATTTTGCCGAAGTGCTGTATTTCCTGGAGCAGCCGATCGAATTTTGGCCGCTACGCAATTTCGGATTGTTTTGCCATTAAATGGGGTTGTTCGATAAGCCAGCCGATTCACTGTGAACGATAATCGATGATAATTGGGGGCCTCAAAAACTCGCTCCTGAAACCTGAAGGGGTGAACCCGTTGCAAGGTTTCAGGAGCGTATGAGGCAGTCTTCGGGCTGTGATTGACCTGCAATGGCTCCAATTAATTGGGGATTGTTGGACTTTTACGGCGAATCTACTTGTACGCAAAAGCTACGCAGGGAAGTTAGTCGGTAAATCGTACAAAGCAGCTCGAATCAGACTTAAGCGACGGACGTTTGTTCGAAAAACCGTACAAAGCAGCTCGAATCAGGCTCAAACGGCGGACGTTTGTTCGAAAAACCGTACAAAGCAGCTCGAATCAGACTTAAGCGACGGACGTTTGTTCGAAAATCCGTACAAAGCGACCAAAATCAAAGGATCGTATGTCACTTTTGTATCGATCATCTCAAGCAACTTTGCCAATGAGACAGCCCTTAAAGCAGCCAAACCGCGCTACAGCAAATTAATATAAAGCCCGCCGAGAACGGTCCGGTTCTGGAATCCGGTGTAACGCGAATATTTTACCTGATGAGGTGTCGAGCTGTAATACCAGTCGGTGATCGGCACCCGCTCGACCGTCTCGCTGATGAAATCCCAGATAGACTTGTACAGCCGCTCCCTGTATTCGCCGTTATCCGTAAACACCGTCGTCCATGCCAGCCAATCTAGCTTGGTATAATCCGAGCGCGAATCCAGCGGCAGGCCGTAGCGGTTCATTTTTTGGCTGTACAGCCGGATTTCGCTTTCATATACCTCTTGGTCGAACAGACCGATCCCCAGCAGCTTATCCCATACGATGTTGTACTTGATGCTCCAGGAGTCCGGCTGATCGAAGGCCAGCAGAGAGCCTTCTTCCTTCCGGGCTTCCGCACTCCATCTGTCGGCCATTGCCTGTGCGGCCCGGACATACTTTTCCTCTTGCACAAGCTTGCCGTACGCGCCCAACGCTACGATCGCCTTCATGCTCAAGTTGCAGTTGTGGGCAAGATGTCCGGCAAAATCGTCCGTGCACAGCTGGTTGCCCGGATCGTACCCGAACTCCGTCAAGTAGTCCGCCCACTTGTCGAGCAGCTCCTTCTCCTTCAGGGCAAATTCGTTCGAGCCTTCGTAGCGGGACAGCGCCGCCACCGACAGCAGCATATTGCCGCATTCCTCGACCGGCATTTGATCTTCCAGCTTATTATCGCCGTACACTTGACCGTTGCACAGCGGATATTGCCCACAGTCGTGCGGAGCAAAATCGAACTTCCAAGCGTCGGAGCGCGCATATTTCAGAATCGGGCGCAGCATTCCTTTAACCAGCTCCGGATTGTACTTCAAGAATAGCGGGATCGAAGGATAAGTGACGTCTAATGTAGCGATACAGCCGTTGCTGAAGCATTCCTTGGACAGGAACAGGGCCTCGTCTTCGTGCAGCACGAGCTTATGAGCGGCGATTGTTTGCCGATAGGCCAGAGCCGCGATGTCCGCATAATAGCGGTTCACTTTCGCCGTTTCTCCGTTAAGCTTCTCCTCGAACTCCGACGCGAGAGATCGAACTTGCTCGAAGTCGGATACGGCATGCTTCAGCATGTTGTCGAACGTTCCGTACTCCTTTTTGTAATACGCGTCGATTTGCTCCCCGAAATATTCGATCGACTTGATATCGTCATAAGCGAGGCAGATCGTGTCGGAGAGCTTGTCGCTGATCAGCGCGATGCAGCGGTACTCGCTGGCGGGCAGCGCCGTTTCACCTTCGGTATCCACACGGACGACTTCCTTGTTGGCCAGAAAATGATACCGCCCGTCATAGTCGGATACGAACGTCCCGGGATGCGCGACATGAAGATAGCCCCAATCGATGCGAATGTGGTCTCCGCTGGCGTTAAGCGGCTTCTGCTCCGCATTGCCGCAATAGACGGAATCGGCGCCGCGGCGGAAGACGACCTTCTGATCCAGCGTGTTGATGCAGCATTCGCCGGAAATGTCGAAATACACTTCGATGTTGTGCTCTTGCCCGTCTCTGATCGCAATGTCGTACGTGATGTAAGAGGCCGGGCGAGACAGGATGTGAAGCTGATCCGGGAGCAGAGGTGTCATGAATTTCAAGGTCAACTCGACCTGTTCGTTGGCAAAGGTGTAGATCGTGGTTAGCGGCTGTATTTCTACTTTGATTTGCGGGATGACCTGCGGTTCTGCGTAATAGCGTTCTCCGAAGGCTTCTACTTTTCCCATGAACCGGTACGTTACGCCATCGATCTTGATTAGACCAAGCATGCCGTTGCGCTGTCCCGTCCAGTGGCGCGTATGGTCGTCATATAGATGGTCTGCGAACGACCAGATGCTGAAATACGGATCTACGGTTATCAGAGGAACTGCCGAGGGTCTGAAGCTCATTCGATCATCTCCTGTTTTAATTGATTCACATATAGTATACTGACGTCGATGGCGGCAAGGGATAGATAAAACCGATGATCAAATGAGGAAAATGCGCATGAGGGAAGAAATATACCCATTTCGGGAAGCAGCGTCCGGATCGTTCGGATTACACTTCGAACTGGCCGGAAAATCGTTTTGCGACGGGACTTATCGAATCGTAAGACCCCGTTCTATGGTAAGCAGCATCGAGTACATTATTCGGGGAAGAGGAACGGTTATCATCGATTCCCGGGAGTTTTATCCGAAGGCCGGCGATACGTATTTTCTGCATCAAGGTCATGATCATTTGTACTTCTCGGACAAGGACGATCCGTGGATCAAAATTTGGGTTAACGTCAGAGGAGATTTATTGACGGATTTGATTCGTAGATACGGGCTGGAAGGCTGTTATCACATCCCCGACTTTTACTCTATGAACTACTTGCAGCAAATCGTCCATAACGCGCAAACGAACGGCGGAAATTCCGTGCTGAATTGCACCTTGACCGTTCACGAACTGTTGTTCAAGCTGAGCGAGCATCTGCGCCCGCCGGTCGTACAATCGGATGCGATGAAGCTGAAAGCTTACCTGGACCATCGCGTGGCGGAAAATGTGTCTTTGGCGGAGCTGGCCGCGTTGATCGGCAAGTCTGAGTCGCAGACGATACGCTTGTTCAAGCGTCAGTACGGCGTCACGCCCTATCACTATCATCTTCAATTGAAGCTGGAATTTGCCCAGAAGCTGCTCAGAAGCACGGGGATGCCTGTCCGGGAGGTGGCATCGCATCTTTCCTTTGCGGACGAGTTTTATTTCTCCAATTTATTTAAGAAGAAGCTGGGGATGTCGCCGAATCATTTTCGGAAGGCCAAATGAGAAGTAGTTTACAGTTTGAGCCGCTTTTTATGTGGTAATATAGACCATATAAGCCTACGAGGAGATGAGACTGTGACAATCAAAGAGGAATTGAGAGGCAAAAATATTATCATCCCAGACAATCCGGTATCGAATTTTCTGTTTAACAACACGAGATCGGGACTGCTGTGGCTCGTTGTTCGTCTGTACTTGGGGTATGCGTGGCTGAATGCCGGATGGCACAAAGTAACGAACGACGCTTGGGTCGGCAGCAATGCGGGTAAAGGGCTGGAAGGCTTTATAAATGGCGCGCTCGGCAAAGCAGCGGACGGTAAAGACGTAACCGGCTGGTACGCAACGTTCCTTGAAAATGCCGTTCTACCCAACGCCAAAGTGTTTTCGTATATGGTCGCTTTCGGAGAAGTGTTGGTCGGCCTCGGGTTGATCCTCGGTTTGCTGACGGGCGTGGCGGCATTCTTCGGCGCCTTCATGAACGCGAGCTTCCTGTTCGCGGGAACGCTTAGCACGAACCCGCTGCTGTTTATTCTCGCCACATGGATCGTGCTTGGCTGGAAAGTAGCCGGCTGGTACGGCTTGGACAGATGGGCGCTGCCGCTGCTCGGTACGCCGTGGACCCGCAAGAAGTCGGGCTGACTGAACGTCGGCCGACGACCGTAATCAAGTTGCCGCTCCTGCGCGGCTCAGCTTTACGAGAAACCCTGGTCATGTTAAGTGACCGGGGTTTTTGCGTTCTTCACCGTAGGTTAAAAGCTTGACTCTCACGTATACTGGAGACTATATAATTATTTTCGGGGGGAGGCATATGCTTGATATACAGTATCGGACAGTTGGCGAAGAAGACGAATATATCCATTCGGACGTTGAGATATTACGATGAAATCGGGCTGCTGAAGCCCGCCAAAGTAGCCGATTCCGGCTATCGCTACTATTCGAACGAGGAGATCAGAGTGCTTCGGCATATTACGGCCCTGAAAGAGCTGGGGTTTACTTTAGCGTCCATCAAGGACTTGCTGTCTACCGGGAAGGATGCTCAGGAGGATCGCTGGAGAGCCTATCTTGAGTTTGAACTGGCGGCCATCGCAGAAGAGAAGCAACGCCTGGCAGAGATGGAGATGCTGCTGCAGACGGCAAGACATGCGTTCGAAATGAACGGGCAGGTCGAATCGGAGGACATCTTTCTGTTCATTCGGGCATTGCGGTCCCCGGCGGAGATCAGAGACAAGTTTCTCGCTCAGAATTTTGCGGATCATGAAATCGAGATCATTAAGAGCTTGCCGGACTTGAGCGCAAACGATCCCCGAAGCATGGAGTGGGCCAAGCTGGTCCGGAAGGTCAAGGAGCACATGCACGAGCCTCCTTCCTCGGATATTTCTCGGCAGCTGGCCGCGCAAATAGTAGAGCTTTCATTGGAATGGTTTCATCAGGACGAAGCGCTTCTCGACAAGTACTGGTCCATGATTCGTCCCGAGGAAGGCAAGGAAACGAAGGTGTTCGGAATGGAGGCCGAGGTCATGGATCGCATCGATCTGTTAGTCGACGGGTATTTGCAGCACGTACAGGAGGAGGCCGAGAATGGCGGAAAAAGCAGTTAAACCCAATCAGCGAGACGAGAGCGTGGACTTATGTCATTTTGGGCGGATTATTGGAAATTGTATGGGCAAGCGGCTTCAAGTACGAGACTATTCCGGGCATTGTCGTTCTTGTCTCTCTGCTCGCCAGCTTCGATCTGATCATTCGGGCGACCAAGGTGCTGCCGGTAGGCACGGTATACGCCGTATTTGCGGGGATGGGGACTTTGGGCACGACGATTGTGGAGATTGCGATGTCCGGCGGTAATGTTAGCGCGTTGAGAATTGTGTTTATCGTTACGCTTCTGGCGTGTATTATAGGGTTGAAATTATCGAGTAAAGGCAGTGAAGCGTAATGGACTGGATCTGGCTCATTGCTGCGGGATTGTTGGAGGTAGTCGGGGTAATTGGAATTAAACGCGTGGCGCAAAATAACAATTGGACGAATAACCTCATCCTTATAGGCGGATTCATCATCAGTTTTCAACTGCTTATCAGAGCGATGGAAACGATACCTCTGGCGACGGCCTATGCCGTGTGGACGGGGATTGGCACGGTCGGCGCGGCCGTTGTCGGCATGCTGTTCTTCAAGGAGTCGAAAAGCTGGCTGCGGATCGGCTGTATCCTTGGCATTATTTTCTCCGTCGTCGGACTAAAGATGGTCAGCTAGCGGGGGCGACGATTGGATGCAGCAATTGGAGGGGCGATGGGGCGGAGATTGGATGCTAGCAGCAAAGTCGAAGTTCGCTTCGATTGGCGGGTATTTGATCAGGCGGCTGCGGAACGCGACCATTCCGTTTAAATTTGCCGAAAATGGTGGGGCAGCTGAGTTAAAGCGGCTTTCCCGCTCTATTTTCGGTGAGGGCGTTGATTTTAAAGCGGCTTCTCCGCTTTATTTTCGGTGAAATGGGAAAAACAGTGGTTTTAAAGCGGATTTTTCTCTTTAATTTTACAATAAAGTAAAAATACATGATTTAAAGCGGGAACCCCGCCTTAAATTCACCGAAAGTGCCGGATTTTCAGATTTAAGACGGACAATTCGCTTTAAAATAAAAGAGCATAGACTAGTCTTGGTACCCGTTAGGCGCAAGGCTGTGCGGCCAGCCGGGTTAAAGCAGAAATCGTTCGTCAATGCTGATCTAAGAAAGGAGGCGGTGTGCGTGGAGCTTTGGTTTATGGGAACAAGCGCGGGCATGCCGATCGCGGAGAGAAATGTGTCCTCTATCGTGCTGAGTCTGACGAGGACGAAAGGTTCGCTGTGGATGTTCGACTGCGGAGAGGGTACGCAGCATCAGCTGCTGCGTACGCCGTTGAAACTGAGTAGACTGACCAAGTTGTTCATTACACATTTGCACGGCGATCATCTGTTCGGCCTTCCCGGACTACTGAGCAGCCGCTCCTCGCTTGGGGGAACCGCCTCGTTAGACGTGTACGGGCCGCCGGGCTTGCGTGAATTTCTAGATGCGGCGCTGAGGCTGTCCGATACTCACCTGAACTACCCCTTCCAGGTACATGAGCTTGAAGCGGAAGGAGCCGTGCTCGATGAGGACGGCTACACGGTGGAGTGCGCTCTGCTGGATCATCGAATCGCTTGCTTTGGCTATCGAATCGCAGAGAAGCCGCGTTCCGGCTCGCTTCGCGTCGACGTGCTTACGGCAGCGGGAGTTCCGCCGGGACCCGCCTATGGTAAGCTGAAGGCCGGTGAAGATCTCAGGCTGGAGGACGGGAGCGTCATCCGCGCCGCCGACGTGCTATGCGAGCCGATTCCCGGGCGCGTTGTTGCGGTGATGGGCGATACCCGGCCGTGCGAAGGGGCGCTTCGGCTGGCCCAAGGTGCCGATGTACTTGTGTACGAGGCGACTTTCGGCGCCGATTTGGCGGAAAAGGCCGAGCAGTACGGCCATTCCACGACGCTGCAGGCAGCCGAAACCGCGAAAGCCGCTAATGTCTCCCGGCTGATGATCACCCATTTCAGCTCGCGGTACGGACCGGATCAGCTTGCCGAGCTGGAGACGCAGGCACGAGGCGTTTTCCCGCAGACGGATGCGGCGATGGAACTACAGGCTTATCCGATTCCTTCGCCTTCGTTCCGCACAAACTTAGCCTAATCATGCTCCGCTCCGCCGTACTTGCGCCGGAAGTGGCCCGGCGGGAGCTTCTTCTCTCGCAGGAAGACGCGAGTGAAGTAGTGGACCGAAGAGAAACCGGTCGCTTCGGCGATTTCCTTAATCGCCAGATCGCTTTCCGCCAGCAGCTCCGCAGCCCGGCGAACGCGCTCGCCGCGAACGTAATTCGTGAAATTTTCCCTAATGCCTCCGGAAAACAAACGGGAAAGATGGCGCTCAGAGACGTTCAGATAGGCGGCGATTTCCCGCAGGCTCAGATCTCGGGACAGATTGTCCCGAATGTACAGCTTGGCTTGACGGAGCAGAACGTCCGCACTTCCAGTGAAGCGGGCCGGAGCTGGCGTTTCGCTGCTGAAGAGGCTCGGGAAGCTCAGCAGCAAGGCTCCCGCGGCGGCTTGCAAAGCGTTCGGCGACAGGCGGTTTCGGCCGTCCTCTCGCAGCATCAGGCTCTTCCACAGCAGCGAAGAGGGCAGGCTTCCGTCATCGTATACGCACGTTTCTCCGCTGGAGGCGAGAGAATGAAACGTCTCGACGGCTTCGCGCCGCGAGCTGCGTTCATCCGGCTCGAACGCCACATAGATCAGATACATTCCGTCCTGCGAACGGATTTGATGCTCTATGCCCGGCCTGGAGCAGAAATGGGTTCCCGCCCGCAGAGGATAGTCGATCCCGTTCTCCGAATATTCCCCTTCTCCTTCCAGAACGTAGCAGATTTCAAAAAAGGAATGCTTATGCACCGGATTATTATAATGCCGGGGAACGACGTCCCAGTAATGAACTTTGAATTCCGCACCGTTTCCAGTGACCACTTTCGCGGCCTGCTCGTTTAGCAGCGCCTGCGTCTCATTGGCGATATCCATTTTTCCGCCCCCTGCTCCGCGCTTATGTCCTTATTATGCAAAAAAAAGTCGCCTGCGGTCAAAGACCGGCCCTGCCCGATAGCTATACAATAAAGCCGAAATGCAAAACAATTCAAGCTCAGATTTGCCAAGGGAGGAATCGGCATGATTCGTGTAGAGGATGCGGAATTTTACAAAGAAAACGGGTATTTGCTGGTCAAGGGCGTCTTCAATTCAGAGGAAGTCGTACAAATGCGCAAGGCGGTAGACGCTATCATTCAACGGGCGGCCATGGTAAACCGGGACGAGAATGCGGCTTGGCAGGGCGAATTCCTGCCTCCGGAGCAGTTGAAGAAGCTTGTGCTGAAAGGCTTTCACGATGTTCACTACCACGATGCGGCATTCATGCGCGCGGCGATTCATCCGAATATGGTTTCGGTGCTGGAGAAGCTGATCGGACCTAACGTGCAACTGCACCATTCCAAGATGCTCGTCAAGCCGCCGGAGAACGGCGCGGCCTTCCCGATGCACCAGGATCAGCCTTACTTCCCGCACGAGAAGCATACGATGCTGGCCGCCAGCATCCATCTGGACAATGCGGACGAGGAGAATGGCTGCCTTCGGGTCGTTCCCGGATCGCACAAGCAGGGGCCGATGCAGCATGTGGGCAGACATTACCTCGACCACAAAGCTTATCCGATCTCGGACGGAACGCTGTGCGAGGCGGAAGCCGGCGACGTGCTGTTCTTCAACTATTTGACGATTCACGGCTCGTCGGCCAACCGAAGCGAGCGGACAAGAAGGAACGTGCTGTTCCAGTATCGCGATCCGGAGGATTTCCCGACGCAGAACGTCCACTTCGATTGGGGCATGGGGCTGATGATCAGCGGCGAAAACCCTAACTTCGATAAAGTCAAACCGAACTACCAGATCGTCGAATAACAAGAGCTAAGAAAAACACAAGTGAAACTTGGTTTATCGGAAATACTTCGCGACGCGAAACTCTTATGATGAAGCCATGGATCTAAACATCCGAATAAGAGCTGGGGAGTGGTGTCCGATGTTGAACGATAGCCAATTGGCCGAATTCGAGCGCAACGGTTTTCTCAAGGGCGGAGTCGTGCTGAACGACGACGAGGTGGAGGCGCTTCGCGAAGAGCTGGAACTGGTAATGGCGGGGAAATCGGTACAAAAACCCGTGCTGGCCCACAATATGCTGACGGACGGAGCAGAGGGAGCGACTCCCTACGACGGAATGAAAATGATCGTGAACGAGAAAGTCATTCAGATCGTCAATATTTGGATGGCCAGCGATGTGTTCTTCCAGCATGCCGCGAACAAGACGATCGTCGAGGAGATCGCCCAACTGTGCAACACCGATACGGTGCGCATCTGGCACGACCAGATCCAGTACAAGCCGCCGGTGACGGGAGGACCGACCGCATGGCATCAGGACCATCCGCTCTGGCCGATCATCCAGCCGGCCGATCTCGTCAGCGCCTGGGTCGCGCTTGACGACGCCGTCGTCGAGAACGGCTGCATGTGGATGGTGCCGGGCAGCCATAAATGGGGAGATCATCAGAAGTATTTGGCCAGCGATAAGGAATTCATGCCTTATCATCGCCGCCCGGAGCTGCTTCCGGAAGGGGCCGAGGTTAAAGCCGTGCCGTTCGAGATCAAGAAAGGTCAGGTCGGCTACCATCACAGCCTTACCTGGCACGGCAGCCCGAACAATCGCTCGGAACATAAACGCCGCGCGATCGCCGTACACTACATGCCGGGCCATACGCGATATGTGCCGTCCAGCGACCATGTCATGCTATCTTACGTCGGTGTAAACAAAGGCGATATTTTGCAAGGACAGCATTTCCCGGTCGTATATTCTTCCGTCGGCGCTAGCTGATCGAAGGCAAGAGCCCTCCTCCCGCTTGGGACGGAGGGCTCTTGCCGTTGCGAAAACGGCTTGCATTCCTTACGATAGAGGGAAATAGAGAGAAAGAAGGGGCGCGAACGGGATGACGGACAGAAATGGAGACGGAGAGGAATTTCGGGAGTGCCAAGCGAGCATGCTGCACGCTTGGCCGTTCGTCCACAGCGTAGGGGACGTATGGGCCGCGGCGGGCGCGACTCTCGGAGAAAGACGGCTAACCGACTACGAACTCGTCTACTTCCCGGACGGCTCGTCGACGATCTACGAAACGGATGAGGAAACGTATAAGCTGGACAAGCCTTGCTTTATTTTTACCAGGCCGGGCGAGGGACATCGCTATCGCTTCGATTCGAATAAGAACGTTCGGCATCTGTTCGTCCACTTCGATTACGAGGAACTTCGGAAGGGCGACGCTCGTTTCGATTCGCTGCTCGCCGGCTCTCCTTTTCTTCCGGTCAGCGGCAATAGCTTGCTGCCGGCGTTGCTTGGGCAGATGGTAAGAATCGCCGATTTCCAGCTCGCTTATTGGAAGCGGAGGCTGTCCGCCTTGCTGTCGTCGGCGTTGGAGGAGCTGTGCGCTTCCGCGGACAATGCGCTGGAGGAGCTGGCCCGGCCGCTTCCGCTTCCGATTTCGCAGGCGTTAACGTATATGGAAGATCATCTCGAAGAGTCTATTACGATCGAGGCGATCGCCCGGCAGTCGGGCTGGTCCCACGAGCATTTCACCCGCATGTTCGTCGCTTCCGTCGGCATGTCGCCGAAACGAGCTCTGCTCGAGCGGAGATTGCGGCGGGCGGAGCTGTTGATGCAGAGCGGACGGTGGACGGTCAAGCAGATCGCTTACCGGGTCGGTTTTCGAGACGAGCATCATTTCTCCAAAATGTACAAGCGGCTTCGAGGAATGACCGCTTCCGCCTACATCGCACGCTGCGAGAGCTCTCTTGCCCAGCATGCGCTGCCGGCTCCCGACACGGTTGCTTCGCTATCCTCCAACCGGCATGTGCTCGTGAACGAACAGATCAAATAAATACCCCGTAATCGAGGTTCCGTCCATTGAGGAGGCCGTTAGCTTTATTGCACAATAAAGGCAACGACGATCATGGAGGTTTGGGAAAATGGGGATTCCTTATACGCCGAAGTCACGCGAGCACGATAATCGATATTTGGTCAGCGTGGACGATTACGTTCATTATCAACGCAACGGCTATTTGATCGTGAGAGATTTATTGTCAAAAGAAGACATCGCGGAGCTGTACGATTTGGCAGAACGCACGCGGCTTGGTCCGGCGAAGACGGATGGGAGCGCCGCGCGGGACGACGATCCGCTGAAGCGGGAGTTCTCCGAGCAGACTCGGGTTCATATGGTTTCGAGACGGGACGCCGCCGCCGAGCGAGGATTGCTGCACCCGCGCATCCTCGACGTGACCGAAGCGTTGATCGGGCCGGACGTCTATGCGCTGCAATCGATGATGTTCCTGAATCCTCCCGGACGGGGAGGGCAAGGCTGGCATCAGGATTCGTACTACATCAAGACGCATCCGGACACGATGCTGGGCGCCTGGATCGCCTTGGAGGACGCCGACGAGGAGAACGGCTGCCTGTGGGTCGTTCCCGGCTCGAATCACGAGCCGATCTATCCCCCTGAAGGGCACAATTCGGGCAGCGTTCACGCCGTTGATGCGTTCAAGGATCTGCACGCCGTGGAGAATGTCAGCCATCTCGACGACGAGGCGAATACGTTGTCGCGGGTGGTGGCGAAGTACCCGCCGCCGATTCCGGTGCCGCTGCGGCCAGGCGACGTGCTGTTTTTTCATTCGCATCTGCTGCACCGCTCGCATCCGAATCGCACGGTGGATCGGTTTCGCCGTTCCTATGTATGCCACTATTGCAACGCCCGTTCCTGGGTTCCTTGGGACCATGACGGCTACGAGGGAGAATCGGGCAACTACCGGCAGATTCTGGCGCGCGGCCGCACTCATCTGCCGTACGCGGAGCCTGTCTTCGGTACCGAGGTGTTCCTGTCCGAGGCTAGCGGGGAAGGCGACAGCGTCCGCATGATGGGCATGGAGGACGGCATGATGATGCCGGTCGTGCAGAAGAAGGAATAGGACGGTTCAATGCAAAGGCGACGACAGGGAGATGAACCCTGCGCCGCCTTCGTGCGCCCTTTAGACAGAATGAGGAGCGCCGAACGGCGGTTGGCCGCTAAGCGTCCTTGCCCTGCATCCGAAATTCCGTCGGAGTCAGCCCGGTAAACTTCTTGAACTGGTGGCTGAAATAGTGAATGCTCGTAAAGCCGAGCCGTTCGGCCAGCGAATCGATTTTCTCGCCGTGCAGGAGCGCTCGCTTCGCCTGCTTGATCCGCTCGCCGATGATGTACTGCTTAGGGAGCAGGCCGAATTCTTCCCTAAACAGCTTGGAGAAATGGATCGGGTGATAGCCGCACATCGTCGCAAGCTCGGCCACTGTCCAATTGCGGCCCGGTTCCAGCTGCATCGCCGCAATGGCGGGCTCGATCTTGTTTAAGGCAGTGGAGGATGCGGAGCGAAGGTCCAGCAGCTGGCGGAAAATATGCGTTACCGCCTGGGTCATGAGTCCTCTAAGCGCGGTTCCGTACCCAGGCTGCTCCAGCTCGTATTCCTTCACGATCTTGGTCAGGATCGGCTCCAGTCCCGAGACGGTAAAATGGGACGGGAACGCTACGGAGCCGTAAGGCGGAATGCTCGGCGAGGGAACGACCGGTTGTCCGCAAGGCCCGTCCTGGCCGGCATAGCGGATCGACAGCCCCGGATGGACCGGAGCCGTCGATTCGTGCCTCCAGTGAAAGTGGATGCTGTAGTAGTCGGTACGTTCCGTCGCGTACAGCTCGTGAGGGCATTCCGGCCCGAAGTGCACGCACTCTCCGCTCCGAATCCCGTATGTTTTTCCTCCGACGGACAGCTCGGCATAACCGGACACGACGTAGAAAAGCTGGTTGTCGGGAATGATTCTTCTTCCCCACTTGGAAGCGGCGGTAGCCGTCGCCCTGCTGGCGAAATTAACCGTGGGCATAAGCTCGTCAAGCGAACGGATCGTCATAGTTCCTCTTCTTTCGTTCGTTGTCGTTCACCCTCATCATAAGGAGGAAGCCCCGGTTCCGCAAGTCCCGCTTGCGAGGAAGAAGGCTAGTCCAGTCGTCCTTCCCGCTTGAAAAGTTCGAGCTGTTTCTTTTTCCAATGGGGCAGCCGCTGAATTTCCTTTTCCAGCCGCTTTCTGACAAACCTGTACAGCCGCAAATCATGTTCGACCAAGCTTTCGATCAGCGCGATAACCCCGGGATCGATTTGCGCGATCGTCGGTCGGTTCGGCGTCGCATTCACCCTGAATACTTCCGCGGACTTCCAGCCGTATCTATTTTTCAGCAAGTAAACCGACTCGTGATACAGCTCGGTAACTCCGACGATCGGATAATGCTCAGTCACGATTTTAAGCGTATTCTTCCATGAGACGGGAGGGCGGCCCAGCATGTAAACGGACTGATAATTCCGGAAAAAGGCATCCATAATGTTGTCCGGAAGCTGAAAAAAATCCTTCATCGGCATCTGGAGCACGAAAGGATTGAGCCAGTGGGAAGGATGATGAGCGATATAAAAGTAATAGGATAAAACCGCTTCGACGGGATGCCGCATCATGGTCGCATATTCGTAAGGGCGGGCGGAATGGACGTGAAATCCGAACCGGTAATGGCCGAATAAGCAATCCAGTCCGTGATCGGGACGGGACAGCGTCGTTTCCCATTTCGCGTTGTCCAGATCGTGGACAATGCCGAGCCTCTCGCCGTATTCGCAGTGCAAAATTTGATGAATGCTGGAGCCGGCGGTTTTCGGGATGTGAATAAAAAAGAGCAGCGGGGCCCCCTTGGCCGATTCGCTTCTCATGGCAATTGGACCCCGCTGTCCCGAAGCAGCCGGATCACTTTGCCGGCGCTGATCTCCGGCGTCTCCTTGTCCGTCTCGACGACAAGGGACGGATTGTCCGGTTCGTCGAACCTGTCGGAAATTCCCGTGAACTGAGAGATTCGTCCGGCGATCGCTTCGGCGTACAGCCCTTTGACGTCTCTTGCAATACAATGCTCAAGCGGACATCTAACGTAAACCTCTTTGTACGCGGGCAGCGTTCTGCGGCATTCCTCTCGCATTTCCCGGTAAGGCGTAATGAGCGGCGCCAGAACGACGATTCCGTTGCGGGACAACAGCCGGGCGACGAGCATCGTTCGCCGGATATGCTGCATTCTGTCCTCATAGGAAAAGCCCAGATCTGGGCTCAAAGTCTGACGCAGCTCGTCTCCGTCCAGAACGGCGTGCGGGATGCCGTTCTGCTGCAGCCGCCTCTCCACGATTCTGCCGATCGTCGATTTGCCCGAGCCGGATAGCCCGACAAACCAGACGATCGTTCCGTTTTTTTGCGGCACGGCGCTCACCTCGCTATAGTGTATGCGGGTAAGCGCCGGAGCGCATGGACAAACCGACCTTCTTTAAGCGGCGAGCAGCATAGTCGGGCGAGATTCGTTGCTGCGCAGGACGCCCGCTTGGCGCGAGACGGCCGCGCGGAGCCGTCGCGAATGCAGCATGCCGATCGCCGCGGCCGGCTCGGAGTCGATTGCGCGGAACAAGGTCAACATCGTTTCCGCGTCGCCGGAATCGTACGCGGCCGCAAGCGCCCGAACGTAGGCGTCCAGGCCGGACGGATCGTCGGCCTGGGCCTCCGCGCCGTTTTCGAGATTTTCCCGGACGCGCGGCAGGCCCAGTCTGGCCCGATGCAGGGCGGCTTTGGCCGCTCCCTCCGTCACGCCAAGCATAGCGCCCGTCTCCGCGCTTGAATAGCCGAGTACATCCCGCAGCAGGAACGTCGCTCTTTGCAAGGGGGGCAACTGTGCGATCAGTGCGCGGAAAGCCGCCTCGATTTCCAGAGAGTCGCCATAAGTTTCCTTCTCTTCTGGCGAACGCTCGGCTCGCAGAATGCGCGACAGCTTGGCGCTGCGGCGGGTGCGATCGACCCAAGCGTTCTTCGCGATTCGCAGCAAGTAGGCTTCCGGATTCGGATGCTCCTCGAAGCGGGCGCCGCCAAGCGCCTTAAGCCAGGCGTCTTGAGCCAGGTCCTCCGCCTCCCAAGCGGATTCGGCCAGGGACAAGCAATATTTGCGCAGCGCGGCGTGAAGCCGGGCAACGTCTCGCGTCGGACGCGCCTCCGTCTGGGGCGCAGCTGCGGTTCGGTTCTCATGCATGGCGTTCCCTCTCTTTCTAGGGGCGAATTTCTTCCTACTATCGTAAACGAACGAAGCATGCGAAAAGATACGCGCATCGGCTTCGGAAATTGGACTTTTAGAACTTCCTCTCTACAGTGTATTCGATTTTTTCGGCGCAGCAAAGGCGGACCATCGGGCCGCCCGTATCTTTCCGGGGCGTTCGTTCGTCTACGGGGGTGAACGGCGATTATCGAATACAAGAAAACGGAGGAATGAACAAATGACGAATTACGTGCCGTACGTCGTGGAGCAGACGAACCGCGGGGAGAGAAGCTACGACATCTACTCTCGTCTGCTGAAGGATCGCATCATCTTCTTAGGCTCGGCGATCGACGATCAGGTCGCCAACAGCGTCGTCGCCCAGTTGCTGTTTCTCGCAGCGGAAGATCCGGACAAAGAAATCAGCATGTACATCAACTCGCCGGGCGGTTCCGTCTCGTCCGCGTTCGCCATGTATGACACGATGCGCTACATTAAGCCGGAGGTTCATACAATCTGCATGGGGATGGCCGCCTCCGCGGGAGCGTTCCTGCTGCTGGCCGGCACCAAGGGCAAACGGTTCGCGCTTCCCAGCAGCGAGATTATGATTCACCAGCCAAGCGGCGGAGCGCAGGGGCAGGCGAGCGACATTGCGATCACGGCCCAAAAAATATTGCGGACGAGAGATAAGCTGAACCGGATTTTTGCGGATCGCACCGGCCAGCCGCTCGAGCGGATCGAGAAGGATATGGAGCGGGATTACTATATGACCGCCGAAGAAGCGCTGGAATACGGCGTTATCGACCAGATCATCACGTCTTCGGACGTTCGTCTCTAACGACTGTTCCCAGCCATTTGCCATCCTTGCCGAACGATGCCGTCTTGCGAATTCCGCTTGACGGCATCATTTTGCCATGCCATAATGTACGCGTGTACATTATGGCATTCAGACAGGAAGATGACTGTGACGAACCGTAAAGAAGTCGCCAAGCTGGCCGGCGTGTCGGAAGCGACCGTATCCCGGGTGCTTAACGGAATCGGTCCGATGAAGGAGTCGACCAGACAGCGGGTGCTGCAGGCTGCCAAGCAGTTGAATTACGAATTGAACGCGGTAGCTTCGAGCTTCGCAAGAGGGCGAAGCGGCAACCTTGGCGTTGTGCTGCCCCACGTGCCGAAAGTTCATCTGTTCTCGACGTATTATTTTTCCGAGCTGCTTGGAGGTATCGGGGAAGCGGTTCACTCCGGCGGTTACGGGCTGCTGCTGCTGTTCCGGGATCCAACCGTTGTATACGATTACGTCTCTTTGTATCGGACGCAGCGGGTCGACGCCTGCATCATCCTCGGCTCCAGCGCTTTAGAAACGGAGAAGACGGCCGTTCACCGGCTCGCGGACGAGCGGCTGCCGTATTGCGTCATGGATCAAAGATTCGATCATCCGCAGTTAAGCATCGTGGCCGCGGATCACGAGCAGGGAAGCTATGACGCGGTTAAGCATCTGATCGAGCGCGGATACAGAAAAATCGGCTTCCTGAACGGGGCGCCTCAGTATTCGAATAGCGAGGACAGAATGGCGGGATACCGGAAGGCGCTGAAGGAGGCCGGCATTGCCGAAGACGATACGCGGGTCTACCAGGGCAATTACAGCCGCACGAGCGGGAAGAAGGCGGCCAGCCAAGTATATCGCGATCTAGCTCGGCTAGACGCCGTCTTTGTCAGCAACGACCGGATGGCGATCGGTCTGATGCAGGGGCTGCGGGAGCTGGGCTGCCGCCTGCCGGACGATCTGAAGATCGTCGCCTATGACAATTCCGACGCGGCGAGCTTCACGGAGCCATCGCTGACGACGGTTAAAGTTCCGTTTTACGAGATGGGCAGACTGGCGGCGGATCGCTTGCTGAAGCAGCTTGCGGAGCGAGACAGGAACGGCGCTTCGGCGGAGCCGATTCGCGAGAAGCTGAGAACCGAGCTCATTATCCGCCAATCGAGCGGCAATTAACAAATGGGGAGGAAGACGGATGAAAAAAGCGTTGATCGTTTGGGGAGGCTGGGACGGTCACCAGCCGAAAGAGGTTGCGGAAATTTTTCGCGGTCAGATGGTGGAAGAAGGGTTCGAGGTTGAGGTGTCGGATACGCTGGAAGCTTTCGCCGACGGAGAGAAGCTGAAGGGGCTTGATCTGATTATCCCGGTATGGACGATGGGGCGCATCGAGCAGGAGTGGGTGAACAACGTCTCCGCCGCCGTGCAGAGCGGCGTGGGTCTTGCCGGCTGCCATGGCGGCATGTGCGACGCGTTCCGCGACAATACCGACTGGCAGTTCATGACCGGAGGGCAGTGGATCGCGCATCCGGGCAACGACGGCACGGAGTATACGGTGGAAATCAAGGCGGGGTCTAGTCCGCTGATCGCAGGGATCGAGGATTTCACAGTGTCGACGGAACAGTATTATCTGCATGTCGATCCGGCTAACGAGGTGCTGGCTACGACGCGTTTCCCGGTAGCTCCGGGTCCGCATTCGCCTAACAAAGCGGTCGATATGCCGGTCATCTGGACGAAGCGCTGGGGACATGGACGCGTCTATTACAATTCGCTCGGACATCAAGCGGACATTATGGAAATTCCGGTCGTCAAGGAGCTGATGCGCAGAGGCTTTATATGGTGCGCGGAAGGCAAGGCCGCAGCCCCTGCGGGCACCGAGTCGGCTCAAGCCTATACGGGCATGCAGGATAATCAACTCTAATTGCGGGAATGAGGAGTCATCGTGGATAAAATAAAAGTCGGCATCATCGGTACGGGCAACATTAGCGGCATCTATTTTCAAAACGGTAAAAGGTTTGAAGCGATGGAGGTTGTCGCATGCGCCGACCTGGATGTGGAGAGAGCGAAAGCTCGCGCGGCGGAGTACGGAGTTCGCGGCTGCTCGGTCGAGGAACTTCTGGCCGATCCCGATATCCAGATGGTCATCAACCTGACGATTCCGGCTGCGCATGCCTCCGTATGCTTGCAAGCGCTGGAGGCCGGCAAGCACGTCTATGTGGAGAAGCCTCTGGCGGTGAGCCGCGAAGAGGGAAGCAAGGTGCTGGAGCTGGCCGCAAGCAAAGGGCTGCTCGTCGGCAGCGCGCCGGATACGTTTCTCGGAGGGGGCATTCAGACGGCAATCAAGCTGATTCGGGACGGACGAATCGGCACGCCGATTGGCGCGACGGCGTTTATGACGTGCGGCGGACACGAGAGCTGGCATCCCGCGCCGGAGTTTTATTATCAGAAGGGCGGCGGGCCGATGTTCGACATGGGCCCGTACTATTTGACCGCCCTGATCGCGATGCTGGGACCGATCTCGCGAGTGACCGGCTCGGCTCGCATCTCGTATCCGGAGCGGACGATTACGAGCCAACCGAAGTACGGACAGAAGGTGAAGGTGGAGGTGCCGACGCATATCGCCGGCATTATGGACTTCGCGGCGGGGCCGATCGGAACGCTGTTAACGAGCTTCGATACGATGGGCGGTTCGACCTTGCCTCGCATTGAAGTGTACGGAAGCGAAGGCACGCTGCTGGTACCGGACCCGAACGGCTTCGGAGGCGAAGTCCGCATCTGGCAGGCGGGAGCTAGGGAATGGTCCGACATTCCGCTGACGCACGGCAAAGCCGACAATGCTCGCGGCGTCGGCGCCGCGGACATGGCCAAGGCGATTGTGTCCGGCCGCAAGCATCGCGCGAGCGGGGAGTTGGCCTTCCATGTGCTGGAGGCGATGCATGGCTTCCATGACGCATCCGAACAAGGCATGCACTACCAAATGAAGAGCACTTGCGAGACTCCGGCTCCGCTGCCGGTCGGATTGGCCGATTTCGAATTGGATTGATCCGTTGCGCCCCCGAATATGATACAATCGATGCGGAACAAGGAAGGCGGAGATTAGCCATAGAGCTAGATCGCCTTTCTTGCGCATCATGACGCGTTGGCGGGAGAACGGAGACGACTGGTACCAGATGAATAGAAATTGGAAGTATTATGCCGGACTTATCGCGGTGGCTGCGATATGGGGAGCGAATTTCGGGGTGTCCCGGAACGCGCTCGAAACCTTCGAGCCGGTCCTGTTTACCTTTTTGCGGTTCGGCTTGGCTGTGCCGTTCTTTTTTGTGCTGTTGAAATGGAAGGAAGGCAGCGTCGGCCTGCCGTGGAAGGTCGTGCTTCAGCTCGCCGCGATCGGCTTGATTGGAGTGACGGGCCTGGAAATCGCCGTCATGTATTCGATCAAATATACGACGCTGGCGAACGCTTCGCTGCTGAACGTAGCTCCTTGGCCGATTTTCGCCGCATTATTCGCTCCGTTGTTCGTGAAGGAGAGCTTTACCCGACGCCTCGCGGTCGGAGGGGCGGCGGCGATCGTCGGCGTCACCTTTATTATTCTGGGCGGCGAGGAAGGCTTTAACCTGTCCTCGGACCATATGATCGGCAATTTGCTTGCGTTTGGAGTCAGCGTGGTCGGCGCGTTGTTCAACTTAAGCTGCATGCCGCTGATGAAACGCTACTCTCCTTTGCGCGTAAGCGCATGGTTTATCCTGTTCGGCAGCCTGTTTATGCTTCCGTTTACGCTGGGAAGCTGGGGCAAGGTCGACTGGAGCGGGCTTGGAGCGGAGCATTATGCGACGCTATTCTACAATGTGGTCGTTTGCACGATTGTTGCGTTTGTCGTCTGGAATGCCAGCATGTTCAAGATCGGCGCGGCGCGCTCGAACTTCTTCCGATACGTCGTGCCCGCGACGGCTGTCGTGGCCGGGCTGTTGTTCTTCGACGAATCGATTTCAGGCTGGCAAATCGTCGGAGCGGTCTTCATGGCAGCCGGACTCGTGTGGATCAGCACGGAGAAGAAGCGCTCGTGAAGAGAGCGGAAATCATATCCTTTGCCAACTCTCGTGATCAAGCATCACGAGAGTTTTAATGATAGGGCTGCAGCAATTCGAAGCGATTGCGGGAGAACACGATCAGGCCGTCGTCGGCCATTCTGCGCAGTTCTCGCGACAAGGCGCTGCGGTCGACCATCAGATAATCCGCGAACTCGGCCCGGTTGAACGGTATGATGAAGGCGGCCGAGTGGTTGCGCTTGGCCTGCAGTTCCAAATAACGCAGAATACGACTGCGCAGCGAGCGATGCGACACAAGATCTAGCTTGCGGTACAAGCCCCGGTTTTTGGCCAGAATAAGCGTCAGTAAGTTCTCGATTACTCGGCTGCGCAGTTCGCAGTCGCCTCCCCCGAGATTGGTCTGAACGATTTTGCCCGTATGGACGAACAAGATTTCGCAATCCTCCGCAGCCGTCACACTGAACGAACTTTCGCAGCTCTCCTCATCGGTATAGGACTTCTCGCTTGGTTGCAGCGAGATTTCCCCAATAATTTCACCCTCGATCGCTTCGGACAGAATTGCCTGACTCCCCGAAGTATCCGCTTTAATGACATTGACCACCCCCGACAGCACGAGACCGATAGTCTGTATCGGCTCATTTCCGCGATAGATGATCTGCTTGCGCGCAAAATGACGTAATTGACAGTCGAGGCAAAGCAGCGCACGGATCGTCTCCTCCGGCGTAAGCCCGTTAAACAACGCCGTTTGCGATAACATTTTCCCCATTTGCTCCATAAAAATTCCCTTTCCGTTGCCAAGGCAACCGAATTAACTGGGTCGTTCTGATAAACTGTGAATGTATTAAAAATGATTATCATTATCATTTGCGTTAATTATAAGCGACCTCCAGCTTACAGGCAACGCTATCGGCAATGCAGGACGAGAGAGGGGGAATGCTGCCGAACACGGGGCACTTGCGCCATTCGCCGTATATCGTCGCAGACAGGGAGGAACTGGATTGTGGTGAAAGCTGCATATCGGGAGGCTATGAAGGATGAGTTTCAAATCGCTAGACTATGAGAAAATGCCCGGACACTGGCTGCTCGCCAGTCTCGGGAAGAAGGTGCTTCGCCCCGGGGGGCTCGAATTGACGCGTCATATGCTCAATTCGTTGAACGTGAAAGAGGACGACGTCGTCATCGAGTTCGCCCCCGGCCTTGGAGTAACGGCGCGTATGACGCTGAAGTCCAATCCTGAGGAATATATCGGCATTGAACAGGATGAGGCTGCAGCCAAGTCGGTTCGGAAGTACTTGCAGGGAGAGGGCCGAAGCTGCATCGTCGCCAGCGCGGAGAGAACCGGACTGCCCGACCGAACGGCCTCCGTTATCTATGGGGAGGCGATGCTGACGATGCAGGCGCCCGCGCAGAAGCAACGTATCCTATCGGAGGCTAAGCGGTTACTGCGGCCCGGCGGGAAGTACGCCATTCATGAGATGTGCCTATTCCCGGACGACCTGGATGCCAAGACGAAGGAAGGCATTCAGAAGGACCTTTCTCAGACGATTCGGGTCAACGCCCGCCCATTGACTGTAACGGAGTGGAGGCAATTGCTGGAGGAACACGGCTTTCGCGTTACGAACGTCAAGACGGTGCCGATGCATCTTCTCCGTCTGAAGAGATTGATCCAGGACGAAGGCTTCGGCGGTGTGCTGAGAATTATGTACAACGTCATCCGTCGTCCCAAGGCGAGGAAACGGGTGCTCGGGATGCGCAGCCAGTTTCTGAAACACGGGCGATATTTGCAAGCCGTTACGCTGACGGCAGAGATTGCAGAGTAGGAGAAGCCGCTGTAATATCAAGTTCTTTAAAAAATTGGAGAATAGAAGGAATGAATAATAAATGATTAAAAAAATGCGGAAAATGGTTGCTCTGGTTGCGGTTGTGGCTGCGTTGCTATCCTATTCGGCGGTTAGCGTTTCTGCGGCGGTAAACTATACGGTTACGGCAAACCTGTATGTGCCGAAAGAAAACAACGGCATTCTTGGCGTTGATGCGTATTTGACGAGTGCCGCAGTACCGCCGTTATTCCCGGCATCGAGCAATGCAACGATCACGAAGCACGACGACGATACTTATACTTTGTCGGTTCCGATTGTGAACAACACGTTTGCGCTGATTGATCTTGGAACTCCGCAGGCAGGCTCGGGCATCTCCAATATTGTCGAATCTCGCAACACCGGCACTTACGGCAGCAATACGAATGGAAGAATCACCAACCTTACGATGACCATTGAGGAGGGCGCCACATCGGTTTCCTTCACCGGCTCGCATGAATATTCCAGCTATTTTTTTAGCCCTGGCGACAAGTATTTCAATCTTCGACTAAATGTCGACTGGAGCAATGTGCCCTGATCGTTTTCTTTCATGTTCTTTGAAATCCCGTGAGGAAACGAGGAAATCATCCTAAAATATTATTGGTTTGAAAGGATTGTTTGGCAATGGAAAAAGCAATAAAAAGCGTATTCAATAAATGTTTAATCGGCTTTCTGGTGTTTGCCCTATGCCTGCAGCCGATTGTACCGTCGGCTTTCGCAGAGGAAACCGGGAATCCGCAAACGATTGAGGTCAATGAGCCGCAGGCGGCAACCGGACTGATCTATAACGGAACCGAGCAGACGGGCGTGCCTGCGGGAGAGCACTACACACTTTCAGGTGTCGCCAAGGCAACCGCAGCCGGCAACTACACGGCTACGGCCACTCTGGAGGAAGGCTATGTCTGGTCCGACGGCGGCACGGATTCGGTTGAGATCGCTTGGTCCGTAGACCAAGCGGAACTGACCGCCGCTTACGCAGGCGAAACTATTGCCTTGGTGGACACGCCTGCCCTTGCGGTAACCGTGACCGGGTTTGTCTACGGTGAAACGGCCGCAACGGCAACGGGTTATACCGCACCGACGGTGACCGCGCCGGAGACGATGGAAGCGGAACAAAGCTATACGATTGCCCCTGCGGGCGGAGCGGCTGCCAATTACAGCTTTATCTATGTTGCGGGCAGCCTGAACGTGACTGACTCCGGCGAAGCCGGATTACAGCCGGGAACTTACACGATTACGGCAAACCCCTATATTCCGGGCAGCGACAATGTCGTCATTCCGGGGCTGACCGTGTACTTGGCAAGCGAAAGCTTCCCCCCGGCTTCCCCTACGGAGAATAATGCAATTCTGGTTGTAGGCGAAGACGGGAAATTGACTCTGACGATTAAACTGACGAACATGGCCTCAGAGGTGTTCACGCTCCAGAATATTGAAAGCTATCCGGGCGTTAAGGTTGTGGAAGCGAAGCGGGGCGGCGGCCCGTATGGCTCGAACGGAGTTGTTGTTCCGGACAGAATCCAAGAGTTCACCGTTGAGTTGGAAAATTGGAGCGGTGAATATCAATTTGGCAACAGCATGCAATTTCCGACGATTCTGAATACTTACAAAGAGATGCCTGTTGCCCTGAGAGTGGATTTCGACAGTGCCGCCAGAAAATATGTGGAGCCTGGAGAAGAAGGGTCTTCCTGGACGGAGACCTATGCGGACGAAACCACGGGCGCCATCGTTACCGTGGCGACAACGGAGGAAGCGATCGGTCCAAAGCTGACCGGAGCTTCCCTGTCCGTAACTCGAACGGCAGCGGGAGAACGCTATGATGCGATTAAGCAAGCGCTGAATGAGCTGTATAGCAGCCAGCCGATTTTTGAATTGTATGCTGTAGCGTTGAATAATAGCGGCGAAGAGCTTGTGCTAACAGGCAACACCAAGGTTTCCATATCCTTGCCTACTCTGGCGTTAACCAAAGCGGATGTTTACTCGGTGAACGCGGATAACCGGGCGACGGAAGTATGGAATGCGGCCGTGGCGGACGGAAAAGTGAGTTTTCATAAGGTAGGCGATGCCTCCGCGATGGGCGACTATGCGGTCCTGAGCGTGGATGAGACCTACAAATGGGAAAGCAAAACTTGGGATGATGCAGCCACGGGCATTTCGGCAACGGTGAAGGTGTCGTCCCATATCGGGAAGGTTTCTCCCGGCATGACAGCCAAGGATATTATGAATTTCCGTTTAGTGGCGGGCAAGGACACGGAATCCAATCCTTTGGGAACGATGTACAAGGTCGGCTTTGGAGCTATTCTTGGCGATTCTACCGCATTGCTTTCATTTACAGACGATAGCAATGATAACCATCTGGAGTCCCAGATTACCCTCACTGCTCCCGGAGCCGAGGGCAGCGGCGTTTACCTGATTACCGACAACGGAACGTCCACAAGGGTTCAGAAGCTGGACGCCGTCTATGCCGATGGTAAGGTGAAGTTCGACCTCTTTAAGGAAGGAATGACCGGCAATCAGATTTATCAGGATATTTTAACGCCTCTGTACAACGGAGGATCAATGAAAACCCCTAGTCTGGGTACGCCTGTGAGTTATTTCCTGATAGCCGCCGCCGACGATCTGAAGCTGGCAAGCATGCCGTTATTCCGGCCGCTCATTATCGGCACAAAAATTTCACTGCCGTATAACGGATTGGAACAAGGTTTGATTCCAGGCAATCACAGTACAATGACAGGTACATCCACGGCCACCGACGCAGGTACGTACACGGCAACCGTTACGCCGGACGCGGGTTATGTGTGGGCGGACGGCACTGCGAATACGATAGAGATTGAGTGGTTTATTTCGAAAGTAGAGCTTAAAGCAACCTATGTCAGTGAAAGTATTAACCCGGGCGGTATGCCTGCTCTACAATTTACGATCGATTCGTCTGCTTTTGTGAATGGGGAGACTGCCGAAACGGCAAAAGACTTTGTCTATCCGGCGGTAATTGTACCCGACGTTCTTGTACCCGGCAAAAAATATTCCCTTGCGCCGGTAGGCGGCTCCGCCGCCAACTATGAATTTAAGTATACTGCGAATTCTCTTTATGTGAACCCTAGCAAGCCCCAGGCTCCTTCCGGTCTGGTCTACAACGGCGCCGAGCAGATCGGCGTCGAGAAGTTGGATGCCTTTACGTTTACGGGAACCGCCAAAGCGACAGCGGCGGGCGAATACACCGTAACCGTAAAATTGGCGGCAGGCTTCTTCTGGTCGGAGGGCGGCAGAGATCCGATTGTCATCAACTGGTCTATTGCCCCATCCGATCAGTCTCCCGGCGATCCCGACGAGATGAAGGCCGGAACCTATCGCATTACGGCTAATCTTTATTTACCTGGCGAGCTGAACACGGAATTGCCCGGCGTTACAGCTTATCTGACGAATCCGAACAACCCGCTGGGCATCGGCGGACACACCGGTATTCCCGATACACCGGCAGCGGACAACGCGACGCTGGTAGTCGGCACGGATGGATCGCAGACTATTATTCTTGATGTGGTCAACCCCGTATTTACCTTGCAGCACATCGAGGACGGGACCAATGCCCGAATTGCGGGCCAGGTTCGCGATCATGCGATTTATTCGGGGAATACCGGAGTTTCCCGTAACGGAAGAATCACCCAGCTCTATATCGTCTTGGACGATGCGAGCGGAACCTATGAATTCCCGGATAGCGTGGAGTTCCCGACACTGCTTGAGGTGGATTGGCATGTGCCTCTGAAGCTCGGGGTTGATTTTGAAAATGCCGTGAAAATTTCCGACAACACCGAAGTGAATCTGCCTGATCCTACGGGCGAGCCGGAACCGGAGAACCATGAAGTCGTCGTCACGCCGGGCACGCCAGAGATTAACGTGAATGTGCCTGCAGGCGTCACCGACGCTACAGTCAACGTGGCAGCCTTGCTGGGCGCGCCTGCCGGGGGCAAGGTGAGCGCAACCCTGCCGGAACTGAATATATCGGCCAATACTTCCGTAAGCACCGAACCTGTAACGGTCAGCATTCCGACGGGAACTGTCGTGAGCGCCCCCGAAGGCTGGAACGGTATTATCAACGCCCCGACGGTCCGAGCCAACAATTCCATCACCGTAACGCCGGATAGCGGGAAGAGCGTCACCGTGAACGCCGTGATCGAAGTGGGCTCCAACGATGTGCCGCTGATCTTCGACCGTGCGGTCAGAATTCTGATTCCCGGTCAGGCAGGCAAGGATGCCGGCTATAGTCGGGGAGGCGTATTCACCAAGATAACCCATGTTCTCAGCGCGGATAGCCAGTCAGCGGGCGACGCCCTGGCTCCGGGCAGCGACGGGAAGATCGCTGTGGGCGATGATCTGGTCATCTGGACGAAACACTTTACTTCATTTATCGCTTATACCCAGACCCAACTAAGCGGAGATGGAGGCGGAGGAACGCCCTCTCCCGGTGGCACGACAGGATTCGAACCGGGTACTCATATCGTAACGGCGAATATTTTCTTGAAAAAAGAAGACACCAAGCTGCCGGTGAATCCGCATTTGACGAGCGGCGTATTCCCGCCGAAGGACCCCGCGACCCATAATGCAACGCTGATTGTTGCTGCGGACGGAACAGCCAAATTGAACGTTCCGATTCCCATTACGGTGATGACGTTGAATTCCGTCAGCGGTCTGGATCTCCTCGACATGGAGAAAGACGGCTCCGGAGCGATCAAGAGTCTAACGATTAATCTCGGGAAGCTGAGCGGCACAGAAAAGGTGATTAGAAAAGGGCTTAACGTATCCGTTACGCTCTCTGAACTGGCTCAGTCGGTTTCAGGTCTTGCGCCTAATCAAAACTGGCCGGCTACGTTTGAGCTGTATCTGGTTGGCGCGCCTACGTCGGATTCTCCGGGCTTTAGCTGGGAGGATTATGTAAAGCAAACGGGGCAATTGCTCGGCATGCCCGGCCAGCTTAAGGCCGGAACCTATCGAATTACGGCCAATCTTTATTTGCCCGGTGAGTTGAATACACAATTGCCTGGCGTGACGGCTTATCTGACGAACCCGAATAACCCGCTGGGCATTGGCGGACACAAAGGCATTCCCGATACGCCGGCCACGGCTAACGCGACACTGGTGGTTGGCGCGGACGGATTGCAGACGATTATTCTCGATGTGGTCAATCCCGTCTTCACTTTGCAGAAAATCAAGGACGGGGCCAATGTTCATATCGTGGGCCAGGTTCGCGATGATGCGAGCTATTCGGGTAATACCGGAGTTTCCCGTAACGGAAGGATTACCAAGCTTTATATGACGTTGGATGATTCAAGTGGAAAATATGTGTTCTCGGAAAGTGTGGAGTTCCCGACATTGCTGGAGACAGACTGGAATGTGCCGCTGACGCTGAAAGTTGATTTTGCGAGCGCAGAGAAAATCTCCGATAGCACGGAAGTGATCATCGATGAAGAAGATGCCGCAACGGCGAAGACGACCAAGACGACCAAGGCGGACGGCACGGTGGTCACCACCGTCAACAAGGCCGACGGCAGCACCGTCATTAGCATGGCGACCCTTAAAGGGTCCACCTCCGAAACGGTCATAGACGCAAAAGGCAAATCTGCATCCGTCATTGCCCTGTCCGACAAAGAAGCAGCTCAGCTCAAAGCGGGTGCGGCACTGCCTCTGCCTATGCCGGGCGTGACCGTAACGAACCGAGTGGAGACCGCGCCGTCCATTATCCTGACCTCTCTGGGCAGCGGCTCCGTCACGTCTCTGCTTGTCTCGATTCCGGCTTCGCAAGTCACGCCCGGCACAGTGGTCGTGATGGTCAAGCAAGACGGAAAAACGCAAATCGTGGCGAGGACCAAGTATCACGACGGTAAGATTGTTTTTGCGGCTGAGAAGAACGTAACGTACAAGCTCGTGGACAACAGCAAGAGCTTCCGGGATGTAGACGCGGTTAGCTGGTACGCAGATGCTGTCCGATATATGTCCGCCCGGGAATGGATGCAAGGTTCGGGCAATGACTTCAGCCCGAGTGACCGCACGAGCCGAGGGATGATCGTCACGATTTTGCACCGAATGGCAGGCGTGGCTTCGACGTCTGCCGGAAGCCGTGCATTCGCCGACGTGACTTCCGGCAAGTATTATGCCGACGCGGTGGCTTGGGCCAGCGCGCTGGGGATCGCGAGCGGCTATGGCGACGGCAACTTCGGCGTCAATGACTCGATCACCCGCGAGCAGCTTGCCGTTATGCTGTGGCGTTATGCCGATTCCCCGACAAGCTCCGGCGAGTTGAGCAGCTTCACCGATCAAGATCAGGTGAGCGGCTTCGCTGCCGAAGCGTTGGCCTGGGCAGTGGAGAAGGGCATCATGTCCGGCAAGGGCAAAGGGAACCTTGACCCCCGCGGGCAAGCAACCCGTGCAGAAATCGCGCAGATGATGATGAATTTCATGGCAATTGCCCCGACCGAACAGTAACTGAACATTCGGCCTATTGGCCAGAACTTCTGCCCCTTGCAGAACAACTGCAAGGGGCGGTAGGTCGTGAATGTCAAGACATATCGGATAATGGAGAGGAATCGGAGATTTGATAACGATAAGGATCATACGAAGTTCAGCATTGCTGCTGGCGATTGTTCTGGCCGTGTGCTTGACGGCCGTACAGCCGAAGGGCTACGCCGTTGCCGCCTCTGCGAGCTATACGGTGACGGCAAACCTCTATGTCCCGGGCGAATTAAATACGCAGTTACCGGGGGTGACCGCCTACCTCACCAATGGGAACAACCCCTTGGGATTGGGCGGGTATGAAGCTGTAGCCCCTACAACGCCGGTTTCCGACAATGCATCGTTAACCGTTAAGCCGGATGGGACAATGCTGCTGGAAGTCGTCATTCCCAACCCTGTGTTCACCCTGCAAAAAATTGGCGGGAGCAGCAATGCGACGATTGTGAATGCCGTGCGGGACAGCGAGACCTACGGGACTGTAGACGGTTCCGTATCGCGCGAGGGCCGTATCACCAAGCTTCAGATCGAACTGAAGGACCGAAGCGGCGTCTACGTCTTCACGGATTGCACCGAGTTTCCGACCTTGCTTGGCGTGGATTGGACCGTGCCGCTGACGCTGGAGGCGGACTTGTCCGACGTGACCTTGGCATCCGAAGGTGACGCCGTCGGAGAGTCCCCAAGCCCGACTGTACCCGAACCGTCCGCCAAGAGCGAAACGGCAAGCGAGCCCCCAAGTAAGAGCCCTACCGAGCCGTCCGCTGAAGTCAACTACGATAAGCTGAACGCGGTCATCGCCACCGTGGACAAGGCGATGACCAGCGCCGTTGTCTCCAAGGACGGCAGCGATGTCGATACCGCAGGCGTCTGGGTGGCGCCAAGCGCGGTGGACAGCTTGAGCCTTGCGCTGAAGACTGCCAAATCTTCGCTAACCTCGGCCAGCCAGGCGACGGTGGACGAGGTGGCCAATGCCCTGGCTGCCGCTTATGCCCAATTCATCGCTTCGCAACAAAGCGGTACCAAGCTGGGCACAGATGAAGAAGACGTAAAGAACGGCCGGGAATTAACTGCCGGAACCTACAAGATCAGCGCCAACATCTGGTTCAATAAGGCGGACACGGGGCTTCCCCTGAATCCGCATATTACCAACGGCACGTTTCCGCCCTACAACCCCGTAGAGAACAATGCCGCACTGGCGATAGCCGAGGATGGCTCCGCTCAGGTGACGATTCCGGTGACGATCCCGGATAAAGTCATGACCGTGCGGAGCATTGCCGGTCTGAAGCTGGCCGATGTCAAGACAAACGAGGACGGCGCCATTACGGAGATCACCGTGGATATGGGGAAGCTTGACGGCAGCAAAACCGTCGTCTCCCGGAAAGTCACGGCGGAGATCCAGATGGGGGATCTCGCGATGTCCATCTCCGGCCTCGATAAAGATCACACCTGGCCTGCGACATTTGAACTGAACCTGTCCGGCGTGGCAACCAAGGACGGCGGCGCGATGCCTGCCGTAGAGCTAACTATGCTGGACGCCTCGGCAGCCGGCAACGCGATGGCGTCGGCAAGCACAGAGGACCAAGTTGACGCGGGACTGGCCGCATCCCGCGACGAGGGCCCAACCGAACCACAAACCGAAGCCGCTATCCCGGCGGAAGCATCGCAAACGGTTCTGTATTTTGCGCTTACTGCGGGAGCGGTTATTATCGCCGCAGTTGCCGCCTGGATGCTGATCCGCAGACACAAGTACAATCGAAGCAAATGAGGACGATCATGAGAATGAGAAATCGCAAAATACTACTACTGGCCGTATTCGTCGGTTTGCTGAGCGGCTGCCAAGAAGAGCAAGTGCCCCGGCAAACCTCCGGGAGCGAGGCGGCCGATCAGACGATCATCGGCAACGAGGCCGTGGATGTCCATGTCGGTCTGATTATGGGTCCTCCGTCCATGGGGCTTGGTTATTTCATGAGCGAGGCGGAGGCGGGGCATACCTTCAACCGGTATCATTTTGAAGTCGCGGGCGTGGATTATTCTGCCGTAGCCGCTTCTCTGAACCAAGGGGACTACGATATTGCCACCCTTCCCTCCAACGTGGCTGCCATTCTCTATAACAATCCGGATATGAACGAAGGCGTGAAGGTCATCAGCATCGGCAATCTGGGATTGTTGTATTTAGTGACCACCGATCCGAATCTTTCCGACTTGAACGATCTGCAAGGCCGGACGGTGTATTCCATCGGCGAGGGCGGTCCTCCGGAGTACACCTTCGATTACGTGCTGGAACAAGCGGGGTTGACCGACACCGTGAATTTTTCCTTTCGCCCTACGCCCTTTGAGGTCTTGAACCTGCTGCAACAGCAACAAAACGCGGTTGCTCTGCTGCCCCAGCCCTTCGTGGAGGTGGCCAAGCTGTTGGTGCCGAACCTTCGGGTGGCCATCGACCTCACCGAAACTTGGAACGAATTGGACAAGGACAGCAGTGTAGAACCAGTGACCACAGTGACCGTGGTACGCCAGGCGTTCCTGGAGCAGCATGAACAGGCCGTTGCGGAATACCTGGAAATGGCCGGAAGATCGACCGCGTACACTTTGGAGCATCTGGATGAGGCCGCAGCCTGGACGGAGAAGTACGAGACCTTCCTGAACCCGGAAATCGCCAAGGAAGCCATCCCGCAGAGCAGCATCCACACCATTACAGGGCACAAAATGAAGGATTTTCTCTCCGGCTTCCTTCAGATCATGCATGATTTTAATCCAGCCGCGATTGGCGGGAAAATGCCGGGAGACGACTTTTACTATCTCCCTCGTGGGGAATAACCGATGAAGGACAGGAAGTTTTCCCTGCATGGATGGGGTCTGTTCCCGAAGAAACTAGGCATCGTCCTCCTGTGGCTGACGGTATGGGAGTTGGCCGATCGACTGGTTCATAACCGCATCATTCTTGTCGGTCCGGTGCGCATCGTAACGGCGCTTGTCGACCAATTGGGTCAGGCCGATTTCTGGGCTATCAGTTCCGCGTCCTTTCTGCGCATTGCGATCGGATTCCTGTTATCGTTCGCAACCGGGTTTCTTTTGGCGATGGCGGCTTACCGCTTCTCTTTATTGAAGGATCTGCTGGAGCCGGTGATGGTCGCGTTGATAACCGTACCGATGATCTCTTTTATTATCATGCTGCTGATTTGGGTAGGCAATCAGGCGCTGACGGTCTATCTCTCGTTTCTGATCGTGCTGCCTATCATCTATACGAACACGCTCTCCGGATTCCGAAACGCCGACCCAGAAATGCTGGAGATGGCGGCTGTCTTCCGGCTATCATCCTGGAAACGATTCTTGTATATTTACCGTCCGGCATTTATGCCGTTTCTGATGAGCGCCTGCCGAGTGTCTCTGGGCATGAGCTGGAAGGCCGGAATTATGGCGGAAGTGATCGGTACGCCTAAGCCCTCCATCGGCAGGGAGATGTTCGCGGCGAAGTCCTATCTGCAGACAGCGAACTTGTTCGCGTGGACAGTGATCATCATTGTCTTGAGCGTTGTGTTTGAAAAAGCATTCATGCTGCTGCTGAAAAAACTAAACAAGCCGCTGGGCGGCCGCATCGGAGGGAGGTAGCGAGGTGGCTGTAGAGATCAGCGGACTATGCAAAGCCTTTAACGAGCATCAGGTACTCAAGTCTCTGGAACTCCGGTTGGAGGACGACGGCATCTACTGCCTGATGGCCCCGTCCGGCACGGGTAAAACGACGTTGCTGCGGATCATCCTCGGCCTGGAGACGAAGGATGCAGGAACAATATGCGGCATCAATCCGGGGGAGGTCTCGGCGATGTTTCAGGAGAACCGGTTATGCGAAGCCTTGACGCCTGTGGAGAATGTGGCGCTGGCATGCCCCGGGAAGGTAAGCCGTTCCGCCATTCGGCGCAATTTGGAGTTGATCCTTCCGACTGCATGCATGGAGCAACCGACATCAGAGCTGTCCGGCGGCATGAAGCGGCGCGTAGCCTTGGCCAGGGCCATGAATTACCCCGGACGGATGATCCTTCTGGACGAGCCGTTTACAGGACTGGATATGGATACGAAGAAGAGAGTTATCGCTTACATCTTGGGCATGCGCAATCAACGTATCCTGCTGGTAGCTACCCATGGCGAGGAGGATGCGGCGTGGCTTGGCGCCAAGAAGATTCGACTGGGTGACGGATGAACGGTCCCATCGCTAGTTTAGGAGACAAAGCTTGAATTGCCCTATGGCGCACAAGTTGCCTTTGTAAGAGAAGCGGAAAGCTGCAAGTCTACTGGAAAGACTTGCAGCTTCTTTTGCACCGTAGTTTGATACTCTAGACCGGCCCCGCCGTCAGGCAATTACCGAATAGCGCGTTTAAAGGCAGGCTGAATTTTCGTACTAAATCATACAAAGTAACTCAGATCAGGTCCGAAAAGCGAACATTTGTTCGAAAAATCGTATAAAGTAGCTCAAGTCAGGTGCAAACAGCGGACGTTTGTTCGAAGAATCGTACAAAGTAACTCAAATCAGGCTCAAACGACGGGCGTTTGTTCGATAAATCGTACAAAGTGGCTCAAATCAGGCTCAAACGACGGGCGTTTGTTCGATAAATCGTACAAAGTGGCTCAAATTACCGGACGGGACGGTCCCTTTCGTTATTTCGTTTTAATAACAGTCACAGACAGGGGATCGACGTATTCTCCTTGCTTAAGAACGGAGAAATGCAGATGAGGACCGGTAGATTGTCCGGTACTGCCCAACTGCCCGATCAGGTCCCCGCTTTTCACTTCGTCCCCGGCTTCGACGGCAAGCTTGTCCAGATGACGGTATTCCGTGCTCCATGCTTTATTGTGTTGAATGGTGACCGTTAAACCTTTGGCAGTATCATATTCGGCTACAACCACTTTGCCGGAGCCGGCTGCGAAAATATCCGAGCCCGCTTTGCCGGCGATGTCGATGCCGTCGTGCAGCGTTTTTTCAGATGTTACCGGGTGGATGCGGTTGCCGTAGCGAGAACTGATTTTAGCGTCTTTGGGAAGCTTGAGCAACAGTTTGATATCCGCTGCGCCATCGTCTTTCTGGGCGACAGCCTCAACGACCGGCTGCTTCCTCGCCGACTCTTTCTTATCCGCCGCAAAAGCGGAAGGCAGCATTAAAGCCCCGGCCAGAATGAATACGGCCGCCCCGACGAGAGTAGCTCTCCTTCGCGCGGGTTTATAGTCTCGGATCATCTTGATTCTCCTCACGATCATTTTTTTACTTCCGAAGAAACCGACTCCCGATAATGCGACTTTTCTGGAAGCGCCGAGCTCCAGCAGCTTGATCATACAGGACGCATAGACTTCCTTGGGCGCGATGCCGCCAAGCACCGTTGCGTCGCAGGAGTTCTCCTGATCGCCGCGCATGCTCCTTAGACCGTACCACGCTAGCGGATTAAACCAATGCACGGAAATGAGCGAATACGCCAGCAGATTGACCCAAATATCTTTTCTTTTGTAATGAGTCAGCTCATGCCTGAAGATGCACTCCCATTCGGCTTCGCTCAGACGGCCGACCAAATCGTGCGGAATTAGCACAACAGGGGAAAATAGGCCGAAAAGAGCCGGACCGGACACCTGACGAGTAAGTCGAAGTTCGACGCGGGAACGGATGCCGAGCTTCGCCCGAATGCGCATAAAGCTTTCCTCCAGCTCGTGAGGGGCGGTCCAGTCGCTTTCCCGTCTGAGCGCCCGAAGCATGGTAAGATGTCCGGTCAACGGAAACAGAAGAGCGACCGCGATCCCGGACAGCCATATGGCCGCCGCGATTTGAAGATTAGAGCTATCCGTCGCCCAACTGCCGTCCCTCGCGGGTTTTATCATATTGGACAACGCTCCGTTGTCTACGCGTCCCGGCTCAGAGGTCGCTTCCCTTCCGACCGGCAAGCTCTCGTCGACATAAGGCGCGACTGTCTCGAAAGCCGGCATTCTAGCTTCGACCGCATCGGGCACGGGGAGCCAGCGCAGCTGACTCCCTACATCTCCGGGCAGCAGCGGGATCAGCAGCTTCGCGAGCAGCAGGAACCACAGGGCGTAGCTCCAGAGCGGCGGCAGCGTCTTGCGGCCAAGCCGCAGCGTCAACGCGATCAGAAGCGCGAGCGCCGCGGCTTCGGCCGAGCCGACCAGCGTTTGCCCGAACAGTCGGACTGCAGCCTCCATCGTCATTTCTCCTTTTCGCGGAGCAAATCTTTCAATTCCTTGATGTCTTCGGGCGTGAGCTTCTCGGATTCCAGGAAATGCACCATCATCGGTTTAAGCGCGCCTCCGTAAATTCGGTCGAGGAAGGAGCGGCTTGCTTCGCGAACGCATTCTTCCTCGTTCACTAGCGGGAAGTAAGTATATTCCCGTCCTTCCTTATGAAAATCGAGAGCGCCTTTCTGAACAAGCCGGCCAATAAGCGTCTTGATCGTCTTCGGCTTCCAGGCTTTCGTTCCGCTTAAGCGGGCGATGATGTCGGCGGCCGTCAATGGCGACGATTGCCATACGATTCGCATAATATCCCATTCCGCGTCCGAAATAGGGGGAGATTCGGGCATGTCGGTTCCTCCGTTCATTTTATTGCCGGCAAAGAAAACGCAATGGATTACACTTGTAGTCTACACACAAAGATTACATTTGTAATCCGTGCGTGTCAAGTCACTCGCCGCCATCCGCCGAAACCTTGCGAAGCTGTTTGCGATATTCCGTAGGGGAGAAGCCGCTCCAGGCATGGAACTTCTTGGAGAAATAAAGCGCGTCCCCGTAACCGACGGACGAAGCGACCTGCTCGATCGTCATCGACGAAGCGAGCAGCAGCTCGGCTCGCTGCATGCGAATTTGCAGCAGGTACTGCATCGGCGACATGCCGGTCGCTTGCTTGAACAGCTTGCACAGATGGGTGCGATGGTAGCCGAACATGCTCGCCATATGCGAGACGGAAATCGGCTGGGCGAACTGCAGCGTCAAGTATTGCAGCGCCTGCTTGACGGCGTGATCCGAGTCCGCCGGCGCGGGAGCCGCAAGGCGCTTTTTGGCGCGGGCGGCGCCAAGCTGATGCAGCAGGAGGCGAAGCCAGCCTTCGGCTTCCAGGTTGGACAGCTCCGGGCTAAGCGAAGTATCGAAGCAGCGGCGAAGCTGCGCGTAGGCGTTGCGAACGTGCGGATTTAAGCTGCCGGGGACGACCGGGGATTCCGGGGAGACACCGATCGCCTCCAAGGACGCGGCTGCTCCGGGACCGTTAAAGGCGAACCAGGCGTAACGCCATGGCGACGCTTCATCCGCCTGATACCAGAACAGCTCGTCGGGAAAGATGACGAAGGAATCGCCCGCACCGCAGCGGTAGGAGGTTCCTCTGATCATAAAGTCGCCGTATCCGGACAGCACAGTATGAATCAAGTAATAATCGTGGATAGTCGGTCCCATTTTATGCAGCGATATCGGTTGAGCTTCGCCGCTGAACAGCACGGTCAGCTCGGCTGCGGAGGGGGAAGGATTAAAGGCGACGGAATAATCGTCATGATCGGGATTCAACGGGAATCACCTGCCAGGGCTTTTCCTTAACTATAGCAAACAAACGACAAATGTCCATATAGATGCGCGATGACTCCATACTCTTATGGGGGCGCTTGCATTACATTGGGAGTAGCCAATCATCTTATTCAACCGGAGGTTACGAACTTGTCTAAAATTACTTTTATCGGCGCAGGAAGTACGGTTTTCGCCAAAAACGTGCTCGGAGACGTCATGCATACGCCAGCTCTTCAAGGCTTCGAGATTGCTCTTTACGACATCGATCCCGTTCGTCTGAAGGACTCGGAGAACATTCTCAATAACATCAAAAAGACATCCGGAAGCACCTGCGTCATTAAGTCCTACAGCGATCGCAAAGAGGCGCTCCGCGGATCGAAATACGTCGTTAACGCGATTCAAGTCGGCGGCTACGATCCTTGTACGATTACCGACTTCGAGGTGCCGAAGAAATACGGTCTGCGCCAGACGATCGCGGACACGGTCGGCATCGGCGGCATTTTCCGCAACCTGCGCACGATTCCGGTTATGCTCGATTTTGCCAAGGACATTCGCGAGGTTTGCCCGGACGCTCTGTTCTTGAACTATACGAACCCGATGGCTGTGCTGACGAACGTCATGAACACCTACGGCGGCGTAAACACGGTCGGTCTGTGCCACAGCGTGCAAGTGTGTGTTAAAGATTTGTTCCAAAATCTCGGCATGGACACGACGGGCGTCAAATCGAAGATTGCCGGCATCAACCACATGGCTTGGCTGCTTGAGGTGTCCAAGGACGGCGTCGACCTGTATCCGGAGATCAAACGTCGCGCGATCGAGAAGCAGAAGGAGAAGCACCACGACATGGTTCGCCTCGAGCTGATGCTGAAATTCGGCTACTATATCACGGAATCGTCCGAGCACAATGCCGAATATCACCCGTACTTCATCAAGCGCAATTACCCGGAGCTGATCGAACGCTTCAACATTCCGCTTGACGAGTATCCGCGCCGCTGCGTCGAGCAGATCGCCAACTGGGAGAAAATGCGCGGCGAGCTTCTGGGCGATGCGAGCCTCACGCACGAACGCTCGCACGAATATGCTTCCTACATTCTGGAAGCGATCGAGACGAACGTGCCGTTCAAGATCGGCGGCAACGTTATGAACACTGGCGGGTTGATCTCCAACCTGCCGCGCGAAGCTTGCGTAGAAGTGCCTTGTCTCGTTGATCGCTCCGGCGTTAATCCGACCTACATCGGCAACCTGCCGCCGCAACTCGCTGCGCTTAACCGCACGAACATCAACACCCAGCTGTTGACGATCGAAGCCGCGATCACCGGCAAGAGAGAGCATGTGTACCACGCGGCCATGCTGGATCCGCATACGTCCGCCGAGCTGTCGCTGGACGACATCGTTTCCTTGTGCGACGATCTGATCGAAGCGCATGGCGACTGGCTTCCGAAGTTCGCGTGAATGGCCTGATTGTCCGTAAGGACAAGGATGAGGCAGCGGGAAGGTAAATTCGAGGATTTACAGATCTGAAACGTGAGCCTATAGAAGCATAGATTTCGGGGAAGCCCCTCATCGAAGCCGGACACTTTAAGTGCTGCGCTTGGATGGGGGGCTTTTTTTCGTTCAAGGAAGGAGGGAGGATAGGACTGAAGTTTAGGACTTATGATACTTTCTTCGACAAAGAAATATAAGTAAAATGGGGCGGAATCAAAAGTGAGTATCGCCGAGTAAATGTAAACGGAACCATTAATTCTGACATACTGAAAAAAAAGGAGCCATGCAGTATGGGAGTTTCTGTGTATTACACTTGTGAGAGAAGTCATAGCCTTACCGACATCGAGGAGCAAGAGGTAACGGCCATCATTGATAAATACACTGCAGATTTTGAATTGAAGGATATTGGAGAAGAATTTTGTGTTTACGACTATGACCCGGATGAACCGACTGTGATCTTTGCAGGTTCGACAAAGCTGCCCTTGTCGGATAATTTTGAAGATACATTGCATGCGCTGTTTTATTGGTTGGGCTGTTTGACGGATATTAGAAGATGTATTTCTGACGGGGATTGGCATGTGCATCTGGACGATACGGATGTCGTCTGGGATGAGGAGACTGGTTGGCATATGCCGGAAGATTAGGGCGGGCCACCTCGCCGAGCAAGTGAGAATTGGCCAGTTGGGGAGGCGACTGCTCGGAGCGGAAGGATGTTCCCAGTCGCAACGAAAAGACGGCGTAGGGTCTCTCCCCTGTGCCGTCTTTTTGTTCAACATGCTTGCACGAATCCGTCAGGATCAGCTTATTGTCCGGCCGGCGACTTGGCGAAGGTGTGAGCCGTGTTCCAATGCAGGCCGCCATCGGAAGACGTGTACAGGACGGAAGGCTCGGTCTGATCGTTATTGATCCACCATATATGCCCGGCGTCGGCGGCCGCGATCAGTTGCGTCCCGTATCCTGCAAATTCGGCGGACAGATTCGTCCAGGTTTTGCCTCCGTCTATCGTCTTGCCCATCGTATTCGGAAGATCGCAGGCGCTGCATACTCCGCCCATGAATGCGGTTTTCGGATCGACGACGTACAGAGTTCCGGGGCTTGAGCCGGCATTGCTCGGAACCTTCTTCTCGTCCATCTGAAAGCCGGGGGCGGGACCCGAGCCCGCTTGATTGTTGGCGAGAACGGGAATCCAAGTTTTCCCTCCATCTGCCGTATGGAACAGCGAATAAGAAGTTTGGGACATGCCGGAATCCCCGACGAGGACGACCCAGGCATCATCCTTGCCGGCGGAACGGATTACGGTGCCGGTCACGGGCGCGACCGTATCGCGCTTGAGGACGGACCGCCATGTTTGGCCGCCGTCGGTCGTGCGTTGAATGGAAAATCGGCCTTCGGCCGAGGTCACCGCCCATCCGTTATTGCGATCGTGGAAGTAGGGGGCGCCTAAGACCCCGGCGGGCGTCTTCAGCTCCGTCCAGCTTTTGCCGCCGTCGGTCGTGCGGGCGCTGCCGCTGAACGCTTCCTTAGAGGAAACGAAATGCAGGAATTCGCGGTTAGGCGCCGTCCCGGCTTCCGTCCACGTTTTCCCTCCGTTGGTCGTTTGGAGAAGGCGCAAGCTTTGGGCATCGCCGGTATCGATCGTCGCCCAGGCCTCTTGGCCGTTCAGCGCGAATAATTGGCGCACGGTATAAGGCTCGTTCCATTGGGTGCTCCAGGTTTTCCCTGCATCGTCCGTCCGGGCGATCCAGCCTTCTCCTCCCGCCCATCCGCTCTGAAAATCGGCCAAGCGAAGCGCCGTTACTTGACTTGTAGGGATTTTTCCGGCTTCCGGCTCAGCTAATTGTTCGTCCTGAGCGGGACTCGAAGGAGGAGCGGATTCGGGCGAAACAACAGACGGAGCCGGCGTTCCCGAAGTCGGCGAACTGGGGGCGGGACCGGAATTGCCGTTATTCGAACAAGCGAAAAGCACGGCGAACAGACAGGCGGCTGCGACGGTAACCGCAAACATTCGCATACGGTTCATGGTGATCATCTCCCTAACGCCCAATTAGACGATTCAGCCCCGGCTCGGGTTCTATGCCGACAACTAGCAAATGCCGAGAACCGGGAAAGGACATCGTCTAATAATGTACCCATTTTTCGGATACGGCGATCAGGGGATGCTATTCGGGTATTCGCCGTCCAGCGTTATATCCGGCAAATCTCCTCAGGGCAAGTCGGGCACGTATTGCAGCGGCAGATATTTTGCAGCGCGCCGAGACTGCGGATGATGATTTTGCCGTAGCGGAAATCGAGAATGTCCTTTTCTTTGAATTCGTTCAGCATCCGATTGACGCTCTCGCGCGTCGCCCCGATAAAATCGGCCAGCTCCGCGTGTGTCAGCTTCATATCGATACGGATTCCGTACGGTTCCATAACGCCGAACGAATTGCTGAGGCGAATCAAGGTCGAAGCCAGTGCTCCCGGCTTGCCGAAGAGCAGCAGATCGCGAAATTTCGATTGCGTAACCCGGTGGTTGTAAGCCATCCATGCCATAAATCCGAACGCTAGTTCTCCGTCCTGACGCATGACGGCCTCGAGATCCTGCCGATGGATGACGCCGATCTCGGCGTTGTCCGTCACTTCGGCGGTAAAAGCGTATTGGAGGCTCATATGTCCTGCCGCGAATTCACAGATCATATCTCCGGCCTTAAGGATCGACAGAATGTACTCCTTGCCGTCTTCCGTCGATTTGCGCAGTTTGACTCTTCCGCTGCGAACGTAGTAAGCGTGATCCGCTTCGTCGCCTTCCCAGAACAGGAATCCGCCAGCGGGGACCCGGATGGGAACCATGATGCTTTCCAGAAGCGCGAACTGCTTAGGCTCGCAGAAGTTTGCGATCCCCATATGACCGGGGCATGCCCTCGTCCCTGTCCCCGTCCGTTCATTTGTCATCGCAATTGCCAGCCCGTTGCTGCCCATCGCTGCCATCTCCCCTCGTTCTGTTACCTCTATCGTACCTCGTGCAGGAAATGAATGTTATCCGGGAATACGCTGAAATGCATAAGGGGAATTCCCCTATTTTTCTGTGAGGAAAATCACATTTGGCGTAAAAAAACGCGCAAAATATGCGCCGAAGCTTCGTCTAATCATAGATCCAGGTATCCCAGACGGGGCGAAAAGGCGGGAAATCGGGCGGCTGAGGCAAAGATGGGGGATTCTCCCGCGGTCTTTCAGGGGATTCCCTGACTTACAAGCAGGGGCAGGCTAGTTACAATAGAAGATGAGTGAGGATCCGAACGGAGGAATGCCGCATGGGAACGAGGGATATACAGATTCAGGGAGTGCTCGAAGGGGTAAGGGGAGCGTTGGACAGCGATCTGGCGGCACTCGCCGTTATTGATCGGAGGGAACGAAGCGCACGTTGGAGATGGGCGTCCGGCAACTTAAACAATCGCTATTCTTACATTAGCATAGGGTACGGACAAGGGATTGAAGGCGAGGTTATCAAAGTGGGACGCGGGCTCGTCTGGGACAGCGGCAACGCCAAGAAGCGCGCCGACTCGATTCTGTTGACGGAGGGGCTGCAATCCGCGTACGCCGCCCCCATTATGGCGGGATCGGACATCGTCGGCATATTGCTGGCGGGAAATCGGACGAAGAGAGCGTACGGCCAGCCTGAACGCGAAACCGTGACGAAAGTCGCCGCCGAGATAGCCGAATGGTTTCAGGATTTGTTATGATAGCGGTATAAAAGTTTGTATATAAAGTCCGATTTTGATCAGGAGGCGGGGGAATGATCCGAATTTTGCTGGTCGACGATCATGCCGTCGTTCGATCCGGCCTGGCGATGCTGCTTAGCGCCAAGGAGGATATGGAAGTGGTGGGGGAAGCGGCCGAAGGCGAAGAAGCGATTGCCAAAGCGATGGAGTGCCGCCCCGACGTCGTGCTGATGGATCTGAGCATGCCGCACGGCAAGGACGGGCTGAGCACGACCGCCGAGCTGAAGAAGGTGCTTCCGAGCGCGGCTGTATTGATTTTGACGATGCATGACGACGAAGAATATTTGTTCCGGGCGATCCATCTGGGAGCTTCCGGTTACTTGCTCAAGAGCGCGCCGCATGAAGAGATGGTCAGCGCGATTCGCCATGTGGCGGAGGGCAATGCGTATTTACACCCGACCGCGACCAAAAGGCTGATGAGCGAATATTTGGATAAGCTGAAGAACGGCGGAGGCGACGGGGGAGCGTACGAATCGTTGTCCGAAAGAGAGCGGGAGATTCTCGCCAAAGTCGCGCAGGGCTATACAAACAAAGATATTGCCGAGCAGTTGATCATCAGCGTCAAAACGGTCGAGTCGCACAAGAGCAACTTGATGGATAAGCTTAATCTTAAAACGAGGCCCGATCTGGTCAAGTTCGCGATGAAGAAAGGACTGCTGAATTTTGACGCATGATTACGGAAAATACGGATGGACGGAAAACGGCTCGCACGAGATTATGCTTAAGCAGCTGTCCGATCTGAAGTACGCGCTGGACGAGGCGTCGATCGTCGCGATAACCGACCGTACGGGCAAAATCCAGTATGTCAACGACCGGTTCTGCGCCATCTCCGGCTATTCGCGCGAAGAATTGATGGGGCAGGATCATCGGATTATCAATTCGGGTCACCATGGCAAGGAGTTTATGAAAGAGCTGTGGCGTACGATCGGCTCGGGCAGCGTCTGGAAGGGCGAGATTAAAAACCGCGGCAAAAACGGAAACTACTATTGGGTCGACACGACGATCGTTCCTTTCCTGAACGCAGCGGGAAAACCGTATCAATATTTGTCTATCCGTCATGAGGTGACGGCGCGCAGGCAAGCCGAGGAAGAGCTGCAGCTGCTGCTCTCGCAGATGATGCGCATTCAAGAAGAGGAAAGGCGGCGCTTCTCGCGCGATTTGCACGATGGAATCGGGCAAAGCCTGTTCTCTCTGCTCATTTCCGTCGATGCGGTTCTGTCTAGCGGCGCTTACGATCATTTGAACAAAGTGCGGGAGCAGATCGCGAACCTGATGGCGGACGTACGCGGGCTCGCCTGGGAGCTGAGGCCTTCCGTACTGGACGATCTAGGCGTCATCCCTGCGCTGCGCACGTATTTGGACACCTACTCGAAGCATTACGGCATTCAGGTCGCATTTTCCTCCAACTTGAAAAAGAGGCTGAACATTCAAGAGGAGACGACCATCTATCGCGTCATTCAGGAAGCTCTGACGAACGTCGGCCGTTATGCCGACGTATCGGAAGCGTCCGTCGACGTTCGGGATAACGACTCCCATGTTCAAGTGTCGATCGAGGACCAAGGCAAAGGCTTTGTTCGGGACGGCAGCAAGGAAGGCGTCGGTCTGTTCAGCATGGAAGAACGGGCACGGGCGATTGGGAGCGAGCTTCACATTCATTCAGTTCCGGGCCAAGGCACGCGCGTCTCGCTTATCATTCCGCAGCAGCAAAGCGGGGAGTCTATCCCGTAAGCCAAACAAGTTGCTGTGAGAGGTAATTCACGAACAAGGTGCAGGGGGGGGAATTCTCCATCGACTCGGGGGCGTCTAAATAAGCCCGTCCCGCGTACTTATTTGTCCAGAAACATCCCGGGCAGAGCGAATAGGACCGTCCCGCGTACCTATTTGTCCGGAAACACCCCTGCCGGATCAAATAAGCCCTTCGCACGTACCTATCCGCCCGGCATCAGCTCAGACAGATCGAAATGCATCTACTCCCGGCCCGTCAATGCGACAATTCGCTGCGCGATCAGTTTGCCGTGATGACGTCCGCTCTCGATGAAGATTTCGTTCGCTTCCCGTCCGGCGGCGATGACGCCGGCGATGAAGAGCCCCGGCACATCCGTTTCCATCGTCTCCGGGTCGAAGGAGGGCACCGTCGTCTCCGGATTAACCGTCGCTCCCGCATCGGTCAGCAGAGTTCGCTCCGGTCGGAAGCCCGTCAGCGCCAGCACGAAGTCGTTGTCGATCCGGTAAGGAGCAGCGCCGTCCGCTAGCGGCTGAATCGTCACACTGTCCGGATCGATGCGCACGACCTGCGAGGAGAACAGCATCCGGATGCTGCCTTTGTTCACATTGCCTTCGAACAGCGGCCGAACCCAAGGCTTGATGCTGGGCGAATAGTTTTCTCCCCGATATACGACGGTAATTTCCGCTCCTACCCTTTGCAGCTCCATCGCCGCATCCACCGCGGAGTTGTTGCCGCCGATAATCGTCACCTTCATGCCGGTATACGGGTGGGCCTCACCGAAAAAATGGGTCACCTTTGGCAGCTCCTCGCCGGGGATGCCCAGCATGTTCGGATGATCGAAATAGCCTGTTGCAACGACGACATGGCCAGTCGCGTACACGCGCTTGCCGCCGAATCGGTCGACGGTTTCGACAAGGAACGAGCCGTCGGGTTGCGGCCGGATCGCAGCCGCTTCCTCGTAAGCGCGAATGCGCAGCTTCCGCCGCAGCGCCACGTCCCGGTAGTACTGCAGCGCCTCGCGGCGAGACGGCTTGTCGCTGGGGGTTGTGAACGGAATGCCTCCGATTTCCAGCAACTCGGCGGTACTGAAGAAGTTCATATAGGTCGGATACTGATAGATGGAATGGACAACAGCGTGCTTCTCGATTAATAGCGGCTCGATGCCGACGGCTTGCAGCTCGAGGGCGGCGGACAAGCCGCAGGGGCCGGCTCCGATAATCAGGACTTGCTCATTCTGTACGTTCTCGTGTTCGCTCATAACCAATCTCCAATTCGGTGCTTTTGTCTCTCATTGTACCACGTCTAGCGGCTCCCTTCGAAACACCGCATCGAATCCGCTTCGCATTTTCACCATTTGTTCATTTCTCCACCCATACTTTGTGATTTAATTCACATATTTAGGCGGGAAATAAAGCGATAATGGAGGCGTAGGGAGAAGAGAAAACGATGGGAGATGGCGTTAATGGTGTTCAAATTTCTGAGAGAAAACGTCTGGGCAGCGGCGGCCTTTACTCTGCTTCGGATTTACCTGGGCTGGCAATGGCTTGAAGCGGGCTGGCATAAGCTGACCGGCGAAGGGTTCGACGCGTCGGGCTTTCTGAAAAAGGCGATTGACAGTCCGGTCATGGACAAAGCGACGAACGAAGCGATCTATCCGACTTATACGGGGTTTCTGGAGCATTTTGCCTTGCCAAGCGTCAAGCTGATCAACTTCCTGATTCCGGTCGGAGAATTCCTCGTCGGCCTGGGCCTTATCGTCGGAGGATTGACGGCAGCGGCGGCATTTTTCGGCTTGATGATGAACTTCCTGTTCCTGTTTGCCGGAACGGTATCGACTAACCCTTGGCTGACGCTGCTCGGCATTCTGGTCTTGATCGGCGGGGCGAACGCCGGCAAATTCGGACTCGATTACTTCCTTCTCCCGTGGATTCGTATCGGCTGGAAGAAACTGACCGGAGGCAAAGGAGGAACCCCTACGGATGCTCGTACGGTATAAAGGCTTGGAAATGAAACGAAGGCTGCCCGTCCCATTAGGGAGGAGGCAGCCTTTGTTTTTCAAAGAAGACAGGAAGCGGAAGCTCGAACAACCGACATGCTTCCGCCCTCAAGCGGAACTATCCAGAATCCGTTGACCACATGAGTTCCGACGGCGCCGCTGCGCCCGTTCAACGTTAAAGCTTTCACACGCCAACTGTCCATCGGAACGCGTAAGCACCCCGTCATTCCGGGGGGCAGCCTAATCCTTGCGAGGAAGTCCTGCTCCGTACGTTCCCAGGCCACGGCAATTTTACCATAGGGGCTCATCATGCAACTGTCCGCCCAACGCAAATCTCCGAAGCTGGGAGAGATCGCGACGCTTTTCGACCCGGCTTCGATGTCTCCAATGCCCCCGACGATTCGCGGCAGGAAATAAGCCGGAGCCACGCTCCAGCCGTGACAGTAGCTGCGCGTCGGATAGCCGGGGGACCATCTTCCCGGCATGTCCTCCCAGCACGTTGTGCTGCCGCTGTCGGCCATCGCTCCCCACACATCGCGAATTTCCCGCAGCAGAGCGTCGATCATGCCGGCTTGCTCCAGCGCTTGAAGCTTAAAGTAGCGCATGAAGGGCGTAGCGGACCGTACCGTGTCCGTCGCTTCGCCGCGAACAAACCGAAGCAGGGCCTCTCGCCGTTCCGGGCTCGGAATATCGTTGATCCAGCAGACAAGCTGAGTCTGCTCGCTGGCCGAGGGGCTCAACGAGCCATCCGTATGAAGGCAGTCTGCGAAGGCCTGCCGGGAGGAATCCCACAGATGGACGTTCAGGCGATCCTTCAACGCTTCGGACAGGGAGCCGAATTCCGCGGCGTCCTCATTCCGTCCGAGCTGTCCCGCCAGCATGCCGATTCTGCGACAGCTTTCCGCGAACCAGGCGTTCACGTGCGTCACGATCGCTCCTGCCGGCGCATCGATATCGGCCCAATCGAGCAGGTTCCAATAAGAAGAACGGACCAGTCCGGTCGGCTCGTCGAGCAACTGCCGGTAATGGAGCGTCTGCTGTTGCAGCGCAGGATAGATGAGCTCGGCAAAGGCGATATCTCCGGTTCGATCCGCATGCTCGACACAGGCAAGCGCCCATAGCAGGTTCCAGGTGGACAGAATGTTACTCCAACCGCTGGGCACCTGGGATTCGACCGCCGGAGAGCGGTCGAGCGATTGGGCCGCGAGCGTCAAACATCGCTGGATCAACGGCTCCGCTCCGAATAGCGAGGATGTCGCCTGCGACATAACGTAAGCGTCGCCGACCCAGAAGGCTTGCTCGTAGGTCGGACAATCGACGAAGATGTCGTCGCTGCACAGGCGCGCGGTCCAACGGCTCATGTCGTAGACAACGTTCAAGCGCTCGTCGCTGCAGCGAAAATGGCCGATAGCGGGAGCGGGGTACGTTCGGAGCAAGCAGCGGATGGACTTCAGCCGAATCTGTCCGCGAAAGCCGGAAAATTGTACGGCTAAATACCGGAAGCTGCGATGCGTCAGCGAACGGTAGGACTGCCAGCCCTGCCGGCATACGTAGCGCATCGTGTTGTGCATCGAGTCCATATGAACCGGCGCGTTCCCTTGGTAAGCCTCGAAGCCGTAGAAATCGATCGTTGCGCCGTCTTGGCCGAACAGCTCGAATTCGATCAATCCGGCAGTCATTTTCTCGAATTCGAACACGAGGCGAAACGCTGTTCCCTCGGGCGGTGCGTCGATCAAGGCGGCTTCGCCGTTCCCGCCGCAGCAGCGGAAATCAGCCGCCGTGATCGGGAGCGCTGTCGGTTCCGTTGGACGGCCTCCATCAACGCTCTCCGACGGCCAGGCATGACGGACGCTTAGGAAGACATTGCCGTCATGCTCTGCGGCGCGCGGAAGGATCGACCATCGTCCGTCTGCCGCCGTTCGCCAATCGTCCCAGGTGACGGCGCGCGACATAGAGGTCCATACAACCCCGTCCTCATCGCTGTCTCCTCCGGCGTTGCAAAAGGCAAAGCGGCCTTCCACGATATCGGGCAGGCAAGGGATCGGTTCGTCGGCGTCCGAATGGTCCGACGTTCCCTTCGCGATCTCGCTAGTGATGATCTCGACCGCGGCCTGGAAAGTAAACTCGTGCGCCAGCCCGTCGAACCGGAACAGCAGCAGATTCTCGCCGATCCCGAGAGTGGCGTCGTAATGAAACAGTCCGCTCCAATGACTCCCGGAATCGTCGATCGGAATCAAAGCGACCCCGTTGACCGACATTCGCGTATTCAAGCCGGATGTCCTATCCTGGAAGCGGAAGCGAACCGACATCGGTCGGTCCGCCTTTACCGTTGTCGCCACCATGCCGCGAATCGGATGGGGATTGGCATCCTGCGCCGCCCCCGCCGGCAACAGCAGCCTTCGCAGGTCCATGCTCCATGCCGGAAGTGGAAGCATGACGACCGAAGCCTCGCGAAGGCTGACCGGGTACATTTCCTCACAGGTGAGATGCGGAATGTCTCTTGGCTTCAAGACCGGCATTTCGTCCGCCTCGCGCGCATGGCGCCATCCCGGCGTGCCGTCCGAGCGTTCATTTGCCGATTCCGCGGGATCAGCGACGAGCGACACGGAAAACTCCGGAAGCTTCCATCCTTCAGGCTCCCGACGCGCGTCGAAATGTTCCACGAAAGCCTGCTGCGTCGATATTCTCGGCGTGTTGTCCGTCAAGGACGGGTGCGGAGAGCAGATCCAAGAGGCATCCGTCACGACGGACCACATCATCTGCATCCCTCCGCCGCTCAACCGCGCCGCAAAACCCGGATTGCTCGCGGGGATATATTGGAACGTTGCAACCTCAAGCGTATGCAGCAGAACGGCAATCGCATTCACTCCCGGGCGTAAGACTCGGGACATCTCGTATGTGTCGTAAAAGTAGGATTGCGGCCATCCTCGGACCGGTCCTTGTCCGATCCATTCCCCGTTCACCCAAACGGTGTAGCGGTAGTCTGCCGTAATATGCAGCAACGCTTCATCCGGCGCCTCCGGGCAAGAGAACGTCTTGCGAAAACAGACATAGCCGTTGCTGCGGCGGTGTTCCGCTTTTTCGTCGAAGCAGTCGATCCACCGGGCTCCGGCGAGATCGACATCGGCTGTCCGCGCATTGTTCATGAGGAGCGCCTCCTGCATGTCTTATATTTTTTTGTATTCCTGCGGCGTGACGCCGACGACCTTCTTAAATACTTTCGTAAAATACGGAATGTTGTCATAGCCCGAGCGAACGGCGACGTCGGCGATTTTCAAGGACGGATCATGTAGAAGCTCCATCGCTCGTTCGATGCGCAGCCGCGTGATGTAATGATTAATGCCTTCTCCCGTCTGCTCCTTAAAGATGCGGGATAAGTAGGGCGAGCTCATATGACAAGCCTCCGACAGCCGAGTCAGGGACAGATCGCCGTCGAGGTTTTGAGCGATATGCCACTTTGCTCGACTGACGGCATCCCGGCTTTCGTCGCGTCTGCGCTTCAACAGCTCGAACACTTTGGCAGAGGCACCGGCAAACCGTTCGGACATCTCCTCCACAGAGGAAATGCGGTTAACGTTCGCCCAGTCGTCTATATCCAGACTGCTTTGTTCCTCATCGGTCAAACTCAGCTTGTTCAAGGTTTTGATTAAGGAAAGCGATATGTTTTGACAGATTTCCGCGAATACTCGGTATGGCATGCCCGGCGATGCGCGCGCTTCGTCAAATGCAATCGCCAAGCGTCGGTAATATTCCGTTTCGTTGCCCGATTCCAGCAGCAGATCCAAGGAACTGACCGCCGTCAGCCCCGCGAAGCCGCTAGATTCGCGCCCGGCCGACTCCGACTCTGTCTCGGCGTCCAGCACAAAGCCGCCTACGGAACGGATATGCTGTCTAAGCAGCCGAGCGGCGACCTTATAAGCTTCCGGCCAATCGGAGAAATCCGTCGCCCGGCGCGAGAGCAGCACGGACAGCTCGATGCCGCGGTCGGTTAACAGGCGGTCCCGCAGCTGCTCCACTGCCAACCTTAACCGTCCCCGTTCCTCCTGCGAAGCTCCAGTCGTCGAAGGCTGCGTCGCGCATACGAGAAAGCCGTGGCTGTCCCAGTGCGCGGCATAGCGGAAATCAGGGGCCAGAGCCTTCTCAAGCTCCGTTTCCAGCAAAACGTCGATTTCTGGATCGGTATACGCGGCCGACATTTTCTGCCGATTGTCTACCCGGACGAGCAGCCAAGTCGCCGCTTGCTCCAGGTCGAGGGGGACGTTCAGAGAGAGACTTCTTTCCAGACGCTCCTCCGGCTGCAATCTAGCGAGCTGGCCCTCGGCGAGCTGCTTCAGGAAGGCGCTTCTTAGCATCGGAACCGTCTCTTCGTATCGGCTTTTCAGCCGGTCGATCGACTGCTTCGCCGCGCGTTCTTCGTCCAGGCTGCAGATTACCCTTTCCAGGCAGTGAAACAGATGCTCGTCTGTCACGGGTTTGAGCAGAAAATCGAACGCGCCGAGCTTAACGGCCTGCTGCGCATATTCGAACTGGCCGAAGCCGGTCAGGAAGACGACTCGGCAAGCCGGCTGAAGCTTCTTGACTTCGGCGATCAAGGACAAGCCGTCCATCTCCGGCATGCGGATATCCGACAGCAGAATGTCGTACGGCTGCCGCTCCATCGCTTTCAGCACCTCGTGAGCGGAATGGAAGCCTTGCACCTCGGAAAGAGCGAGTCCGCTGTTTTGCAGCGCTTGCGTCAGCCCGCGCACGATTCTTCTTTCGTCATCGACGATGATAAGCGCATACATGTCCATCTCCGCCTCGGTCAATCGGCTGGGAGCCGAATCGTGATGTGAAAGCCGCCATATTCGGGATGGCGGATGACAATGCCGTAGTCCGGCCCGTACTTATACCGGATTCTCCAATGAATGTTCCACAGCGCGAAGCTCGAAGCCGGATGCTCGTGCTCCAGCTCCAGATCCTGCAGCAGCTTACGGATCGCTTGTTCGTCGGCGCCGGGGCCGTCGTCCTCGACCGATAGTTCCAGAACATTTTCGACCCGCTGTGCGTGAATCGTCATCGAGATGTTCTCCGGCCGGGTTTCCAGCGCATGGACGATCACATTTTCCACGAGCGGTTGAAGAATCAGTCTTGGGACGGGAATGTCTCCCAAGGCAGGATCAACCTCGACGCTATATGCAAGTTGGTCCTCGAAGCGGATTTGCTGGATGCTCAAATAGGCGACGGAATGCTCGACCTCTTCGGCAAGCGACACCTCGTCCATTCCGCTTTTGTAGGTAATGAATTGATAGTATTTGCCCAAGTATTCGGACATTTTGGCTATGGCTTCGTTTTCCCGATCTTTAGACATGCGATAGATGATATAAAAGCAATTGTACAAAAAATGCGGGTTAATCTGCGTCTGAAGCTGTTTGAGCTCCGATTGCTTGATGCGGATTTGCTGCAAATAGTCACGCTGGATCAACGTTTCGATTCGTTGGATCATCTGATTAAAGCGGGTATAAATATAGTCGAATTCATCGTTGCGTCTAGTCGGGATGCGGGTATCGTATCTGTCGCGTTCTACGTGGCGCATTGCGTTGAACAACACGCGGATCGGCTTGTGAATTTGCCTGTAGATCACGTAGGAAAACCCGGCCACGCTGATCAGAGTGACGCCGATCAGCAAGATCAGCCCTCTCTGACGACCATGCACCTCGCCCATGATTTCCTTCTCCGGCACGAATACCGCCACGGTCCAGTCCAGCGCCTCCGAGGTCCGGTACAGAACGGTGGTCGTTTGCTTATCGTATCGGAGATTGAATTTTCCCTCGGCGGCCGAGCTTTTGAAAGAGTCTTGCTTCTGCAGCCGAGCCGATACGAGACGGGACAACTCGCCGCCGTTCGCCGGCTCGATAAGAAAACCATGCTTGCGGTCGTAGATCAAGGCGCTTCCGGACTGTCCGACCTTGAAATCCTGCAGCAGCTTGCGGAACTTATCCAGACCGATGTTCATTCGCAGCACGTAGTGGATTTTCGTAACGCCGCCGCGAGTCGTTTTCATATACATTTTGTAGGTGAGCACGTCGCTGAGCCGCCGGTCCAGCTCCGCCTGGCTATAAGACATTTTCAACCAGCCGTCGCTGAAGTCCTCGTTCTCATACTGTCTCAAATCTTCCGAAGGAATGGAGGTTCGTCCCGAAAGGTAGGACAGACGCAAGTCGAAGTCCGGAAAATCGATCGACAGATCGTCGATAAAGCTGCTGTTCGAGACGATCAGGTCGAATTTGGACTGCAGCTCCTTGTAGAGAGAGATTTTATCGTAATCGGAAATGACCCCTTGGGCGGTAGCTAGATACTGTACGTTCTCGTCATTCTTAAGCATGAGCTGGAACAGCTTAACGCGCTCCAGATCCGTCTCCAGACCTGCTAGAAGCCGATCGATCTCGGAGAAAACGGAGCTTGTAATCCGTTCCTTGACGGTCGTAATCGCCGAGCTCAGAAAGGAAAGCACGATCAAATAGACGGGGATCGTAAGCGCCAGGAAAGAGAGCAGCAGCTTGGCGTAGACGCCGCGAAAGCCTTTCGTCGTCCCCTCGTTCATCTCCCCACATCCCCGTTCTTAGATGTCGGCTCGCCATCGCGACAATTTATTCCGCGATTCTCGAGGTATTCCATGTTTTGAATTGTTCGTAATAGGCCTCCGCGCCGGATTTGCCGGATAAAGGACTTACGAACTGTTGAAAGCCCCAGCTTACGAGCCGGCTGCAGTAGCGATCCGCCAGCCCTGCCTTATCGCGCAGCTTGGACAGCGGAACCTGAATCCATCGCGGGTCGTGAAAGCCGACTCCGTTCACTCCGAAATCCGAGCGAAAAGCTTTCAGTTCCTCGTAATCGGAGACGGCTATTTCGGCCAGCTCCACATTGCCCCATAGCTCTACGCCGACAGCGGAGCAGGCGCGGGCAACGGCGGCAAAGTAGGGCTCGCGGTCGTCCAACGGAAAGCAGGAGGCATGCTCCGCCCCGGAATCCTGAAGCATCAGAATATCGATGCCCGTGTCGGTCAGCATGCTCTCCCAGAAATTTGCATAGGCTTCGGGTTTCTCATAAGTATAGCCTAAAACCTCCGCGATGTCCGTGACAAAAAAAGGGGAGAGCGCAACCTTGCAGCCAGGGGTTGCCTTCTTGCAGCAACGGGCAAGATTCGTCCACAGCGTCTTGCAGTATTCGCGCTGCGCACCGTGCACGATATAGATTTCATTTCCCAAATAGTAACCGAAGAAGGAGGGATGCTGCCCGTATTTTTCTCCTATTAAGGTTATCAACTCATAACTGGTTTCCAGATCGGCGGGCAAATCCCAGCGCTCGTACCAATCCTCTCCAGCCATAATCTCCAGCATCACGGTCATTCGGCGGTGATGCGCCTCTTCCATCAAACATGCAATCGGATCGAATGCGGCTTGTTCATCGCTTGCCGCTCGCAGCTTCAGGTCGGCAAGTCGGAACAACGGTCCGTTGACCCAGACGAGATCGAAACCGGCAGCGCGCTGCGCGTCCAGCTCTCGGCCGATCCGCTCCCGGTCGAAGGATTCATCCAAATAGTAAAGCGAGCCGCTAATCGGATAAGACATAGGAATAGCCTCCATTAACTAACTAAAGTTATTCTTTGACAGAGCCGAGAATGATGCCTTTGACGAAAAAGCGCTGCAGAAACGGATAAATGGCCAGAATCGGCAGAGCGCCTACGATAATCTGCGCATCTTTCAGGCTGCGATCGGAGATCAGACCGAGATCCTCGATGCTGTTGATCGCCGTAATATCGATCGGGATTATGACCGTTTGCAAATAGCTGGATAACGGATAGTTGACGGGATCGTTCATGAAAATGATGCCGTCAAACCAAGAGTTCCAATGCCCGACGATAGAGAATAGCGTCAGCGTGGCAATGGCCGGCATGCTAAGCGGCACGTAAATCCGGAACAGCGTGCGCCAGTGCCCGGCGCCGTCAATAAAGGCCGATTCCCCGATTTCCTTGGGAAGAGACCGGAAAAAGTTAAGCAGCAGCACGACATTGTAGATGGGAACCGCCCCCGGTAAAATCAGCGCCCAGAGGGTATCCATCAGCTGCAAATTGTTGACGACCAGATAGAGGGGGATTAACCCGCCGCTGAAGATCATCGCGAAGATGAGCATCCAGGCATAAACGGTTCTCCCGCGAAAACGTTGATCCTCCTTGGCTAGCGGATAGGCAAGCAGCACAGTGAGCAGCATGTTGACGGCTACGCCGATCAATACGCGCTGCACGGATACGCCCATCGCGGTCAAAAGCTTGGATTCCTGAAAAATCAAATTATAGGAAGCCGTCGTGAATTCGACCGGCCAGAAGGTCACTTCCCGGGAGGCGATACTGACCGCCGAACTGAACGATTGCGCAAGCACATGCACGAATGGAAGCAGGCATAACAAGCCCGTTAGCAACAGGAAAATATAATTGAAGCCGAGGAACAGCTTCCGCAAAGGAGAAGTGTACTCCATGGCCGCCTCCTAGAAAATCCGATAGTTTGCGTATTTGTAGGCCAACCGGTAAGCGATCGCCATCAGGATCAGACTAACCAGCGATTTGCTGAGGCCAACGGCGGTAGCGAAGCTGTATTGCGTCTGCTGCAGCCCCATCCGGTATACGTAAGTGTCGATAATATCGCCCGTCTCATAGACGATCGGGTTGTACAGGTTGAACACCTGATCGAATCCTGCATTCAGAATGCCGCCGAGGCTGAGCGTGGCCACCAGAGCCATGATCGGGACGATGCCGGGCAAGGTAACGTACAGCGTCTGCTTCCAGCGGTTGGCGCCGTCGATAACGGCCGCTTCATAGAGCGCGGGATTGATGCCCGCCAGCGCGGCGAGGTAGACGATCATCGAAAATCCGAACTCTTTCCAAATGTCGCTGACGATCAGAACGGGGCGGAACCAGGCGTTGCTGCCGAGGAACATGATCGGATCGATGCCGAACCATCCCAGCAAGTTGTTCACGATGCCGCCATTGACGGACAGAATGTTGGTCAGAATGCCGCCAAGGATGACCCATGACATGAAGTGAGGCAAATAAACGAACGTCTGCACAGTCTTCTTGAACCACATCAGCCTTACTTCGTTAAGCAGCAGGGCGAACACGATCGGCACGAAAAAACCGATCGTCAGTTTAAGCCCGGCAATGACCAGCGTGTTAGTTACGACCTGATAGAAGTCGGGAAGCTTGAGCATAAGCGAAAAGTTGTCCCAACCGACCCACTTGGACTTCATAAAGCCGAGCACCGGCCTATATTGCTTAAAAGAAATAATGATTCCGAGCATCGGCACATAGGAGAAGACGACGACGAAAATCATACCTATCCATACCATGAGATGCAGAGATTTATTCAGCAGAAAATTTCGCAATTCGCGCATCCCCTTCCCGTACAATCGGACTGCCCGGTTTCAGGCAGTCCGATCCGTTGTTCATGCTCATTTGGATGCGGCCCACTCGTTAACTTCCGCCGTAATTTGCTCGCCTCCGATTTTGTTCCATTGGCTGACGAAAGCGTCGAATTCATCGATCGGCTTATTGCCCATAATGATTTTCGTGAAAGTTTCGTTGGTTAGCTTGTCGAGAGCCGCTTTAGTCAGCCCCATCGTCTCGGTGGAGGCGCCGTAGAAGGCATCGGTTACGATTTCCTTATACTGCGGAACGAGCGGCGCCGCCTTCGTCCATATTTCCTCTTCCACCCAACCGTCGATTCCGCCGGCCTTGATCTTGTCATAGGTTTGCACGCCCGCTACATCCAGTTTGGACGTATCCCCGGTTTCGAGCGCCTTGTTGATGACGATCGCGAAATCGGAGTTTTTGTTCGGCGGCTCGGAGTAGACCGGACTATAGTTGGCGGTGTCCACGTCTTTGTACGTGCCGTTGCGCAGCTCGGCGTATTTATCCAGTTGGGAACCGCCTGGAAGGGACAGATCGTACCAATAGTTGATCGCCTTCACCAATGCTTCAGGATGCTCGAAGCCTTTGCGAACGACCGTCCAGTTCGTCGTAAAATGGCCGGCAGGAACCTTCATTTCGCCCGCAGGGCCCGGAGGCGCGAGCAGCGCGGTCCATTTCGCGTCGGGATCCTTCTCCTTGAGTTGATTCAGCGGCCAGGCAGGCGTCCAGAACGGAGCGTAATACATTCCGATCTTTCCGGCGACGACGTCCGCGGTCGTCTCTCCGCCTCCCTTAATCGCGAATTCCTTGTCCAGCACGCCTGCGGCATACAGATTGCGTCCCACTTCGAGCGCAAGCTTCATCTCGGGCTGTACGCTGCCGTACGCCAGCTTGCCGTCTTTTTCGATCCACTTGCCGGGATAAGCGCCGTAAGCGGCGGCGAGCGCGTCCAACGACCCGAGTCCGTAACCGTCAAACATCAGGAAAGTCGCCATGAGGCCGTAAGTGTCATCTTTCCGATTGCCGTCTGGGTCTTGTTTAGCGAAGGCTTCCGCTACTGCGATCACGTCGTCCGCCGTTGCAGGAGCTTTTAATCCCAGGTTGTCGAGCCAGTCCTGACGGACCCACAGCAGGTTGAGGTTGCCGGCAGCATCGCGCGTATTGGGCAAACCGTACAGCTTGCCGTCGAGAGTACCCATCCGGAGGCCAAGTCCGTTCGCGTAACCGAAAGCGGCCTTGACTTGATCGGAAGCATATTGCTCAAAGTACGGCGTCATATCCTCCAGCTTGTCTCCATCGACCAGTTCCTTTAATTGTCCGGCATCCACCATAAACACATCGGGAAGATCGTTGGAGGCGATGGACAGATTCAGCTTTTCGATATATTTGCCGTTGTCGCCGCTGACGGACCATTTGTTTTTCCAGACGATGCCCATGTCCTCTTCGTACAGTTTGTAGATAATGTTGTTTTCCAACGATTCGCCGGGGATGAACTTGAATGTGTCGTTCGTGGCCCGCACCGTCGTTATTTCGATCGGCGACTCGTATTTGGCAAGCGGATCGATCGGTTGGCTCTTCTCGCTCGCGGGGGCCGAGGCGGAAGGAGGACTAGTGGACGGAGAGCTGCTGGATGGGGCGTTGCTCTCTCCGTTTCCGCCGCTGCAACCGGACGCGATCAACGTCATCGCCAGTAGCGAGGAAATTAGCTTTTTGTGAGACATGCTACCCGTTCCTTTCTGTAAGGGAATTGTTATGGCAAGGCTTACAACGAAATTATACGGCAGGGTTTTCGAAAGACATAACGGTAAAAAATTATGATTCCTTCTACATTTTCGCCCAAAATGAAAGCGTTTCGAATTTGATTAAAATAGTATAAGATTTCGCAAAAAATAACCGGTGTTTATTGGGAACCGATCGACTATGCTCGTTGTGAAACCGCTTTCCAACGGGCGGGAATCAATCATAAACGGAGGAGAGATTATGGAGAACAACTCTCGGCAGAGCTCTGGCGGCACGGATCGGCTGATCAGTAGAAGGAAGCTCCTGGCTACAATGGGAGGAGCCGGCGCTTTGCTTGCGGCGGAAGGGCTGTTCAGCGGCGGCTTGGTCGCGCATGCGATGGGCAAACGAAACGGGGAGGACAAGGGTAAAGGCAACCAGAAGCCCACCACAGCAAACGTCGGACTCTGCGAATACAATGTCGCCGATTACGGGGCGGCCGGAGACGGCACGACCGACGACACGGTCGCGATCGCCGCGGCGATTGCCGCTTGCGCGGCAGGCGGCGGGGGGATCATCTGCTTTCCGGCGGGCACTTATTTAACCGGTACGGTTCAGGTAGGCGGCAACATGGAGCTCAAAGGCGTCGGGCAGGACGTTACCGTGCTGAAGCTCAAAAGCGGCGTGAACGACGCGCTGGTGTTGGGCACGCTGACCGAAAATATTACCGTTTCCAATATGACGCTGGACGGCAACGCGCCGCAGCAGACGACGGGCAGCACGGTGATTTTCTGGAAGTGCAAGCGAATACGGATCGAGAAGGTCAAGGTTGTGCGCTCCCATGTTATCGCCTTGAACATGTCCAACGTCATGGAATCCACGATAACGCAATGTCATCTGAAGGGGACGATCGGCAATACCGTCGTTTCGTTCAGCAACGACGACGCAGCATACGCCGACGGAAACAACTGGGTGGTGGACAACCTGATCGAGGACGGGTATCTGGACGGCATTATTTACAATACAAACCGCGGTCTGATCGCCAACAATATTATCCGCAACAATGGACTTGTTCCGGGGAATACCGCCGGAGGCATCTACGTTAACGGTAAATTCGGCATCGTCATCAGCAATAATCTGATCGAAGGCAATGACGGCAACGGGATCGATATCATCAACGCAACAGAGATTATCTCGGACGGCAACTGGTGCTCGGATAACAACTCCGCGGGCATTATGTACGCCAGCGTCACCCATTCGCAAATTGTCGGCAACGTGTGCAAGAACAACGGCAAAGCGCCGGCCACAGGCCAGGACGACGGAATCAGCATTCTCGGCTCAAGCTCCTTGATCACGATTACCGGCAACCGCTGCTTCGATAATCAGAGTGTGAAGACTCAGCGCTACGGTATCCATAGTATCGACTCCAGCAACGAGTTGCTGATTACCTCGAACATTCTCAAAGGCAACCTGAACGGGGGATTGTCCACTGTCGGAACGGCGAATGTTACCGCCAACAATTTGGTCTAGCGAAGGAGAGGGAAAATATGCATGCGCCTGGGACGGTAGGTATTCTGCTTATTGTGTTGGTAGGACTGTTGTTGTTCGGACCAAGCAAGCTGCCGGAACTCGGTCGGGCTTTCGGAAGGACGCTGAGAGAGTTCAAGAACGGGGCCAAGGAGATGATGACGGACGATCCCGGAAAATTGCCAAGCGGGAGCGAACCGGACGCCGAAGGAAGGAAAAGCTTGAATTAGGAGGCGGTTGAGGATGCCGACGTCCGATATGAAGCTGGCCGATCACTTGTCGGAGCTGCGCAAGCGGATCATCCGCGTAGTCGTCGTATTGGGCGTTGCGCTTGCGGTTGGCTTAGCGCTTGCCGTCCCCGCCATCGCTTATTTGAAGGCAAGACCTCCGGCAAACGAGCTTGTCTGGCATGCGCTGTCGCCTTGGGACGGCATTCGGATATATATGCAATTCGCTTTATTGTTCGCGATCGCTGTGACGCTGCCGTTTGCCCTGTATCAGTTGTGGCAGTTTGCGAAGCCGGGAATGACGGAGTCGGAGCGGAATGGGACGCTGAAGTTCATTCCTCTGTCCGCGGCCTTGATGGCTGTAGGAACTTGCTTTGCGTATTTCGTCGTGTTTCGTCTATCTATCGCATTTCTTACGCAGTTGAACCAACGCATGGAGCTTCAGGAGACTTATGGCGTCCTTCAATATTTCACATTCATGTTCAATATCGTCATTCCGTGCGCGCTCATGTTCGAACTGCCTGTCGTTGTCGCGTTTCTGACCGCGCTTCGGCTTGTAACCCCTCAACGGCTGCGCAAATGGCGACGTTATTGCTACATGCTGCTGGTGGTGGTGTCCACGCTGATTGCACCTCCAGATCTGCTATCGAACCTGCTTATTCTGGCGCCGTTTCTACTGTTGTTCGAGATTAGCGTCCTGATGTCCGCCGCTGCGCATAAACGTTTGAACGAGAGGCGCGCCGCCTGGGAAGCGGACGCTATGAAACCCGTATAGGGTTGTGCAAAAAGTCAAAAAGCTCCGTCCGCGCTCATAACCGAGCAGCGGAAGCGGAGCTTCTTGGCGTTTAATCGACGGTATTCCCGGAGCCGTGCGGAATGATCGACAGCACCCACTCGCACCACTCGATGTTCGTCCGGCACGTCAATTTGCCTTTGTTCAGCAGAATGTAAGCGCCGAAGTAAGGGGAATCATACGGCGGAATTCCGTCTTCTCCCGCATTGGCCATATGTCGCACGGACTGAATTTTATCGTTGAGCCGCTGCGACTTGGCTTTGTAATGCTCCAACCGGGCCGCGAACAGATCGCGCGATACCGTCGGCTCTACTTGGGAAATGCAGAAAGCCTTTAGCATCAGTTCGTCGCGCATGACCGGATCGGATGCAGGGAGAGCCAGCCACTTTCGCAAGGCGTCGAGGCCCTTTTCCTGAATGGAGTATACCTTCTTGTCCGGCTTGTCGCTCTGCTGAATCAATTCGCAGGAAACCATGTCGTATTTCTCGAGCCGCGCGAGCAGCGGATAGATTTGACTATGCTTGGCCGGCCAGAATGGCTGGATTCTCTGCGTCAGATCGTATCCTGACAAGGGAGAATGGGAGAGCAGGCTTAGCAAGCCATAGGCCAATGTATTCATGGCGAATCCTCCAGATCACATACTTTGACAGATGGAGATTTTGGCGTTATTATTATTTCCTTGCCAGCAATTATGTAAAAAAATACATAAGGATAATCGGAGGCGCGGAGAAATCACAATGGAACAACGCAATAATCAAGAAATACGTTTCATGCCGATAATGGTTGCAATATTTATAGGATCGTTTCTATGTATTTTAGCATCCAGCACGATCAATATCGCCTTGGAGATATTGAAGGATCATTTTCAGACGAGTTTGGACACGATCACATGGACGCTGACCGGCTTTATGCTCGCAATGGGCACGACGGCGCCGATCGTAGGGTATTTGGGAGAGAAGTTCAGCTACAAACGGTTATACTTGTTTTCCTTGATCGGCTTTACGCTATCCTCGGCTCTGTGCGCCGCCGCATGGGACGAAACCTCGCTGATCGCGTTCCGCGTGCTGCAGGGAGCCTTCAGCGGTCTTATTATTCCGGCGACGATGGCTCTTATCTATCAGATCATTCCGAGAGAAAAGCAAGCGATGGCGATGGCGTTATGGGGGCTGGCTTCGATGATGGCGCCGGCATTCGGCCCGACGCTCAGCGGCTGGCTGCTGCAGAACTACGATTGGCAATGGCTGTTCCTCATGAACGTGCCGATCGGCCTGATCGCAATCTGGTGCGTCGCGGTGTATATTCCTTATTATCGGCTAAACGTGCCCAAGAGTTTCGATGCGTTGGGATTCGTAACGGTCATCGTCAGCAGCACGTCCTTGCTGCTCGCGCTAGGACAGGGGCACAAATGGGGATGGAGCTCCTGGGAAACGCTGACGCTGCTAATCGGAGGCTTGCTCGTGCTTGCGTTGTTCGCCTGGAGGGAGCTGACGGCCAAGTCCCCGCTGCTGGATTTGCGGGTATTCCGCAACGGCAGATATACGATCAATGTCATCATCACGAACATTTTGACAATCAGCCTGTACTCCGGCACTTTCTTGACCCCTGTATTCCTGCAGCGTATCCAGCACGTATCGGCCATGGATACCGGACTTATCCTGCTGCCGGCTTCGCTGGCTATGGCACTCGTGATGCCGATCATCGGCAAGCTGTACAATTCGGTCGGTCCTCGCTGGCTCATGTTTGTCGGCATTATTTTGCTGACGGTCGGAACGCTGACGCTAAGCTGGCTGAGCATCGATGTGTCTCACGGCTATATTTTGTTCTGGATGGTCGTCCGCAATCTGGGCATCGCCCTCGTCATGATGCCGGCCAGCAACGCCGGCATGGAGCTGGTGCCGCGCGAGCTGTCGGGACATGCGTCCGCGATTATGAACTGGACCCGCAACGTGTTCGGATCGTTCGCCATCGCCATCTTCACGACGATGCTGGCGACAAGATCCGCGCATCATGGCGCTGCCTTCGCCCAGGCGGGGGAGAGCGACGTGGCTTACATCTCGGCGATGTCGTTTACGATGAGCGTGAACGACGTCTACTTGGTCGCGACGTTCATCGCCGTAGCCGCGCTTCCGCTGAGCCTGTTCGTCGGCAAGGTCAAGCTGCCGAGAGACGAGCGTCCGGAGCGCAAAGCCGCTTAACGGGATCGGATAGAAGCCGGAAGTCGATGGGAAAACAATCCATCCGACTTCCGGCTTTTTCATGCTATAATAAGTCGTTTGACGCATGCCCCGGCGAATGAGGGCCGCGGTTCGAAAACTCCCGCGTTATCAAAACTAGGAGGCTGGTTTTCTATGTTCAATTTCGGTTGGGGCGTTCTATTCGTCCTGGTCAACTTCGCGCTGTTCTTGCTCTGCTATCGGATGTTCGGCAAGAACGGTCTGTACGCCTGGGTGGCGGCCGCCGTCATACTGGCCAACATACAGGTGGTGAAGACGATCGGCATGTTCGGATTCGTCATGACGCTGGGCAACACGATGTACGGCACGATTTATTTAACGACAGACTTGATCAACGAGAAGTTCGGAGAGAAGGAAGCGAGGAAAGCGGTCTGGTTCGGATTTTTCTTCCTGCTCATGTCGACGGCGATTATGCAGATGGTGCTCGTCTTTCAGCCGCAGGAGACGGACTTCGGCGATCCCGCGCTGCAGACGATTTTCGGCTTGGCTCCGCGCATTGCGCTGGGCAGTCTCGCAGCCTACTTCGTCAGCCAATTTCTCGATGTGAAAATATTCAGCAAGCTCAGAGCCAAATTTCCGTCGCGCAACCAGCTATGGATTCGCCTTAACGGAAGCATCGGCGTCAGCCAGATGGTCGATACGCTGGTATTTTGCACGATCGCGTTTGCCGGAGAGTACACTTGGGACATCTGGTGGGAAATCGCGATTACGACTTATTTGCTCAAATTCGTCATTTCGGTCGCTTCGACTCCGGTCATATACTGGGCTCGCAGCTTTAAGTTTAAGGAAGCGTAAGCAAGAGGCTGTCCCATAAGTACTTCAAGTTACTGTGAAAGATAATCGATGATAAAGGCTCAAGGGGTATGTACCTCCTTCCGATGCTATACGCTCCTGAAATGGGAATGGTAAACCCGTTGCAAGGTAATTTCAGGAGCGTATGAGGCAGTCTCCAGGAGGTACATACCCCTTACTTTGTCTATCGATCATCTTTAGCAATTGTGCTTCTGGGTCTTCCATTTCCTCTATCTAAGTAAAATCCGCATCTGTTACAATTATAGGAAGAGATTGTCGGAGCGGGATCGGACGATCCGAGCTCAAGAGCGGATAAAGCGACGAGGTGAGCGGATCGCAATGGAGAAGGACATTCGAGTGCCAAGTCTTGCCGGAGAGATTGACCGCCTGGAGCGGCAATATTTCGTGGGCAGGGAACGGGAGCTTGACGTTTACGCGCGGCGGCTGGAGAGCGGTTCCTCCGAAGGATGCATTCTTAATGTGTATGGCACGGGGGGAGCCGGGAAGAGTTACCTGCTGGATGAGTTTCGCCGACTATCCGAAGCGGCCCGTATTCCGTATCTTCTCTTAGATTGCCGCGCGCTTGGCCCGGAGTCAGTCGGCTTCTGCCGGCAACTGCTGCGTTCCCTGGGCTATTCGCCGGAAAGACTGAACGCTCTGGCTCAGGATGTTCATTCGCTGACGGAGCTTGTATTGGATGAACTGCGCGATCCCGCAGGCGGCGGAAAAAGGGTTCTGGCTCTCGATACGTTCGAAGAGATCGGAGAATTGGAGGGATGGCTGCGGGAGGAATTTCTACCGCGGCTGAGCCGGGACGTTCGGATCGTCATATCCGGCAGAACTCCATTGCAGGGGCCATGGCTCGCTTCTCCGGCTTGGCGCCAACTGATCGTGCGGATGCCGCTGGAAGAGCTGGATTACCGGGCCGTGAAGCAATATTTGAGCCGCTCGGGGATTGAGCGGGAAGAGCTCGTTCGCCAGGCATGGAGTCGCACAAGGGGACATCCGTTGACATTATCCCTGTTCGTCTCGACTACGCTTGCCCAATCCGTGCTGCCTGCTCATGCCGCAGTGATCGAAAACGCTTTCGCGCAGACGGTCAGCGTCTGGTTGAAGGAAGTGCCGAATGCCGCCGTCCGGGAAGCGGTAGAGGCGGCGGCCATCTTGCGGCGCTTCAATCAAGAGCTGCTGAGCTTCGTGTTGGAGAAGCCGGTGCCGACGGAGCAATTCCTCCAACTGACCGGATTCTCGTTCGTCCGCAAGACCGACAACGGCTGGGTGCTGCACGATATGCTGCGCGACGCCATCGGCTACGAGCTGCGCCAGCGGGCGCCGAATTACTACGATCGCTTGTGGAAGCGATGCGTGACCTTCTACTATCTCGCTTTGAAAAAAAAGCCGCCCGCCATCCCCTCCGCGTGGGAAAGATCGGACTGGGTGTACTATATCGGCGATCGTCTGGTGCGCACTTTATTTTATCAGCAGTTCGTCAGCGGATTCGCGGAGGCGCTAAGTCCGGCGAACTGGACGGAAGCCGAGCAATACATCGCGGCCAGGCTTGCTTCGGCTCGCGATGTTCGCATCAACGGGCACAATCCGGAATCCGGAGAACCATTCGAATACTTTATGGAAGCTTCCGATTGCATCAACATCTATCGGCATTTGAACCTGCATGAGCTGTTTCGTCTAGACCCGAGTATCGTCAAGCTGCTCAGGGACGCTCGCGGCTGCATATGCGGAATGGCGGGAGTGCTGCCGATTCATGAGCGTACGCTGGACTACTTGCTGACTCACCCGCTGTTCTCCGCCTATTTCTCCAGTCTGTCCAAGCCCGAGCTGGAGCGGCTGAGAACTCCGCGCGAACAAGCGGCCGGGTATTTCGTCATGTTTATCGAAGTGAGCGATTATTCCGATCCTACGCTATGTCATATGGCCGGACTAACGTTCATTCAATACATGCTTTCCGCCGGACTGATGGTGACGACTTCCCCGGCGATTCCTTTCTTTCATGCCATCTTTCGCGGGCTGGGGTTCGAGAGAGTCAAGGAGATCGTTCACTTCGAATACGGCGACGGCAAGCCGACGCCTTATTTCGCGCTGGATACAAGAGGATCCAGGCTTCAGGATTACTTGAACCGAATGATTGCCGCGGTCGGAATCTCACAGACTCGCCACGACGGGGAAGATCTCTTTGAGCTGTTATCCAAACGCGAGAGGGAGGTCGTCGATCTTATGGTCCAGGACTGCTCCAATCTGGAGATTGCTCAGAAGCTGTTTCTGAGCGAAGCGACGGTCAAGAGGCATGTTACCAACATCTACGGCAAGCTTCAAATCAAGAAGCGTACGCAGTTGCTCAACTTGCATGCGGGGCGCCGGTCTCCGCCGAACGGAGCCGGTTCGGGGCGTTGACAAACCCCTCCATTTTGCTACTTTTTTACGACGTTTAGATAATACCCGCCGCCATCGCACGGTGCTAAGCTGGAACTGCTTGGTATGAAAACGCGTATGCGGAAGGGTGTGTTTTATAATGATGAGGTTTTGGAGGAAGAAATCGACGTTAGTCGCTTTATTTATTGTCGCGCTATTGTCCAGCTCTATCGGGTCCGCGTATGCGGCCGTCAACCTGGAGCCGATCAAGGCTTTTTTTAACCGGAGCGCGACCTTCGTGCTTAACGGCGAAGCGTGGCAGCCCAAAGACGCTAACGGCAAACCTATGTCGGCGATATACTATAACGGGGTCAACTATTTACCGGTTCGCGCTGTAGCCGAAGCATTAAAAGTGCCGGTCAAATTCGATGCCGCCACGCAAAAAATTTATATCGGAGACCAGCCGGGAGCGCAGACGCCGATCTTCGCGATGCCGATGGAGATCGACAACATCTATGTCGTCGCGACGCGCGATCCGGGAGAAACGCGAGTCAACGAGAAGCAATACAAACAAGTTCTGAAAATCGACCAGTACGGCGATATTATTTTTACTTTGGACCGCAAGTATAAGCGTCTTGTTCTGGATGCCGCCATCGTCAGCCCGGGAGAGCACGATGTGGAATTTACGCTGTACAATGCGGGGGATGAAGCCGGCAACACGGCGCTTACCGCTCTCGAAACGCATACGGCTAGCCTGGAGGATTCGGCCACCCGTATGGAGTTTAACGTAGCGGGCCTCGACAAAATCAAAATCCACGTGCAAAGTCATAACTTGAATCCTTACATTTATGCGAGAATTATGGATACGTCCTATTTCGACAGCGAGCCGGCTGCAAGCTGAGCGATATTGCTGAATCAGGAGGATTCCTCAGGCCAATTGGCGTTCAGGGACAAGGAGCAGATTTATGAGGCGATTCCGGCATGGGCTAAGCCGTCCGTTAACAAGGCTGCGGAGACCGGAATTATTATCGTCGGCGGCTTGCCCGACTAGTTTGCGCCGCTGACGCTGTCCACGCGGGCGGATGCGGCGTCGGCCATTGTCCGGATGCTGAAGGTCGCAAGCCCGGATGCCTGTAAGCCCGTAATGACGAATAGATGGATGCGCTGTGAGCGCCGCTGGTCCGTAAGGGCCGATTAGCGGCGCTTGCAGCCGTGCATGTCCCATTTTTCGAGGAAGGAATGCGAGTGAATCAACTAGCGTAAAGGTTCGCCATAGTATACGTGGAAATGAAGATGCTTGGAGTCTTGATACTTGCCCAAATTGGTCTGCACTCTGCAAGCCCCATGCTCAGACTGTACTTGCGATGCCGCCTTTTTAACAACGTCCATGAGCTCGATTAGAAGTTCATTGTCGCTCTGCTCCAAGGTTAGCAGCGATGAAATGTGCCTCTTAGGAATCGCAACAATGTGGACAGGGTAATAAGGACGAGTGTGATGATAGGCAAGAACATTGTCAGTCTCGATTACTTTCTTCACGGAAGTGCGACCGCTTAATACCTCATCGCAATAAAAATCCTCAGTCATTGCCAGCCCTCCACGTTGTTTTTCCTTATTCTAACATTCTTTAATGCGCGAGAGGGGCACTTTTCGTTTTATTTGGCGTGTTTGCAACCTGATCGGTTCGGGACGCATCTTATTCTTGTAGGGAGGGAAGCCGGTCTGGATGTCGTGAGAAGATTAATCGCCAAGGACGAATCCGCGTTGCGCGAGCTGATGATGGCGTACGGCGACGAACTGTTGCGCACCGCCTACTTGCTCGTGAAGGATCGGCAGGCTGCCGAGGAGGCGGTCATGGACGCGTTCGTGCAGGCGTACGCCAAGATCGATCAGCTTAAGCAGCCCGACAAGCTGCGAAGCTGGCTGCTGCGGATCGTCGCCAACCGCTGTCGGATGAGGATGCGGACCTGGAACTGGAGAAGTCTGTTTCCGTTCGATCGCGTAGAGAGCTTGGCAGAGGAAGCCGAGCCTGGGCCGGAGGAGCTGCTGCTGGCGCAATGGCGCGCCGAACGATTAAGCGAGGCGATCCATGAGCTGGATTACAAGTACCGGGAAGTTATCGCACTCTATTATTTTAACGAGCTAAGCGTGTTGGAAATCGCAGAGCAGCTCGGCAACAACGAGAATACGGTAAAAGCCAGACTGTCCCGAGGACGCGCGAGATTGCGAACGCTGCTGGAGAAGGGGGATGAAGATGGAGCGGGAATCTATGAATAAAAGGCTGCGCGAGGAGTTGGAGGAGCTGCGGTTCGGCGGACAGGAGAACGTCGTGCGGAGAACGCACCCCCGGTCCTGGCGCGACCGACTGCTGGCGCTGTGGAACAAGGAGCTTGAGCTTCCGGTCGTGCCGCTCGGGCTGAGCTTTTTCATCCTGTTGGCCGTTGCCGCCGCCTCCCAGCTGCGCAGCTCGGACGACGGCAGCGAGGCAGCGGACAATCGGAGAGAATTGGTCGAAGTCGGCGGCAATACGTACTGGAAGGACGATTACGAGAGGGCGGTGGCAGCTATTGAAAATAAGGATCAAGGTTAAGCATCTCGTCATCGCAACTCTGCTCATAGGCGCAGCGGTGTCTCTGCTTCAACTGGTCGTTATCCCGAAGCTTCAGGTTCGGGCGGCTATTCAGGATTATGCAGCCGGTGCGCCCGGAGGCAAAGAAGCGATGCTGGCAGCTATCGATCGGGCGACCTCGTCCCAAAGGCTGGAGCTGATTAGCGAATATATGATTTCCTACGTTGAAGCTTCTCCGGCACGGGGGTTCGACGTGTACGTCGGTCCGTCCTCGGTATGGAGCGGTTCTCCGCAAAACGAGAATACCCGGCACTGGAGCTGGGAGGAGATGCTGCCGTATTTGCTGGAGTACGTAGCGGACGGACCGGCGGATAGCTATCGGTTCAGGGCGGCGACTCAATTGGTGCAATTTTATTTGAGCGAGGGGCGTTCCGACCAGGCGCTGTCCCTGCTGGAGCAGGCGGAAGAGCGGGGCGGAACCTGGCGAGGGAAGCTGATGCTGGAACGGGCGAAGGTATATGCGCAGATAGGGAAGTCTGGAGAAGCGATGAGGCTCATTGAACGGTTGGAGGCAGAGCCGGCGTCCACGGATCTCGATTTCTCCGGTTCGGTTGTCCAGTTCAAGGCGCAGCTTCTGGTTGGACAAGGAAAGGGCGAGGACGCTATTCAAGCGGTGGATCGCGAACTGAAAGCTTTGGAGGAACGGATCGGGCAGCTCAAGTCCGAGCTTCCGGACAACGAGGATTTCGTTCCGGCCAAGCTGGAGGAGCTGAAGCTGCTGCGGATGCAACTGGAGAAGGCGATGAACGGGAGCGGGGCGACCGTGTCCGGGACGGTGCGGCGGAGCGACGGCAAGCTGTTGGGCCGCGTGGGTGTGTTCCTGCGAAGCGAGCGAGACGTTAACCACAGTATCGTGGACGGAGAGCCGTACCAGATCTTTACAGACGCTCAAGGGCGCTACGAATTCAACAACGTTATTCCAGGCAACTATCAACTGTATCTCGGCCTGCCGTTCGATCAAATCGACGGCTGGACATGGCCTGCAATGAACGACGATTGGATCGTCGTCGAGGACGGCGATACGTTGACGGAAAACGTTATCCTTCGTCCCTTAATCTCGATCAAGGAACCGGTGAACGAGGCGAAGCTGACCGGAGCGACGGTGAAGTTTTCTTGGGAGCCGATCGAGGGGGCTTCCTATTACGCGCTGTACGGTACAATTCCGATCGAGAATGGGTCGACGAGCAGCATTATCGAGGATCGAATTGCGCAATCCGAGATCGCATTGCCCATCCAGAGCTTGTATGAAGCTCCGAGCGGGTTCGTTTCCCGCGATGAGGATGGCAGGTCAGTACCCGACTCTGCTACGCTTCTCGGCTTCTCGAATCCGGAGCTCCGCTACTCGTGGTATGTGGAAGCGTACGATAACGACGGCAGGCTGATCGCGAGAAGCAACGGCTATCGGCTGAACGAGGCTACGATGGGGGCGCTGCCGTTCTTTTATTTGAAGGAACGGACGTTGACCGCTGCCGACCGCCTCATGCTGGACGGCCGGTTGGACGAGGGACTGGCGGAGTACAGGCGGGCTTACGAGGCCGATACGCAAGATCGTCACAGCCTTTATATGATTACTCGCATCTACGGAGCGCAGTCCGCTTTTAACGAATCGGCAGAGCTGCGGGCGGAGTCGATTGCTTATTTGAAGGCGCTGCTCAAGCTGGTTCCCGGCAAGAAAGGCGTGCTCTTCGGACTGTTCGACTACTACGACTCGCGCAAGGAATGGAGCGAGGCCGAGAAATATTACGAAGAATATTTGAAGGCGAGCGGTGGGATAACGGACGGCTATACGCAATCCCGTTACGCAACCTCTCTTATGAAGCAAAGGCAGACGGAAGAAGCGCTCGTTCAGTTCCGCGAAGCGCTGAAGCGCGATCGTACGCATCGTTTCGTCGGCCATTATTTGGCCGCCGAACTGTATGCCGGCGAATCGTTCGAGAAGGTCGCCGGGCTGGCGGCCGACTACCCGGAAATCGCGCCTTACGATAGCAACTCTCCCGAATGGAGCCGACTGGTCGAGGCGATGGCGATTGAGGAAAGCGAAATGAAGGCGTCGTACGGCCAACTTCTCAAGGGCGCTTTGGAAGCTTATTTCGACGAAGATTCGCGGACATTGGACGCTGTCGGAGCACCGATGCTGCAAGCTTTTGTAACCGCCTTGCGCAACGTCAACTAAGAAGAAGTTTGCGCCGAAGTCTGCAAAAAGTCATATTCTGTCCCCTGAGAGGAAACGCCCGCCTTGAGCGGGCTTTTCTGCCGTCAAGCTCGCGATTGCTTGGCTTGACTTCCCCGTACCGCAAATCTACACTGGTATAATTCATAAGCGCATACGGAGGGAAAGTTGTGGCTTCAATCGCAGGAGTTAAAGGCACGGCAGCGAGTCCGGGGACGAAGACAGTGATGCCCGTTCTGCTCGCTATTAGCCTTGCCCATATGCTGAACGATTCCATGCAGGCGGTTGTACCGGCCCTGTATCCGATTTTGCAGGAATCGCTCAATCTATCGATGCTCCAGCTCGGCTGGATCGGTTTTATGCTCAATATGACCTCATCGGTCATGCAGCCCGTCGTCGGCTTGTATTCGGATAAGCGGTCGCTCCCGAATCTGCTGCCGGTTGCGATGGGGCTTAGTCTGGTCGGTATGGTCGGGCTGGCGTTCGCTTCGCATCTTTGGATGCTGCTGCTGGCGGTCGTCTTTATCGGAATCGGCTCGGCGATTTTCCATCCGGAAAGCTCGCGGGTCGTCTACTTTGCAGCCGGAGGGCGAAGGGGCTTCGCCCAGTCCGTCTATCAGGTCGGGGGCAATACGGGAAGCACGCTCGGTCCGTTGATGACGGCGCTCATCTTCGTGCATATGGGCCAGATCGGCGCGATTTGGGGCACGATATTCGCCGGCTTCGCGATTGCGGTGCTGCTAGGCCTCCTTCCCTGGTATAAGCGCAAGCTCGCCGAGTGGGAGCGGGAACGCACGGCAACGGCTGCCGCAAGGGCATCCGGAGCGACGGTCGTCGAGAAAGCGAGTCATCCGAGAGTCAAATTCGCGATGGGAATGCTCGTATTTCTCGTATTCGCGCGTTCCTGGTACCATTCCGGGCTCGGCAGCTTTTATCAGTTTTACTTGAAGTTCGATTACGGTTTAACAACGCAGCAGGCGCAAATTCCCGTATTTCTGTTTCTGGCTGCGGGTGTGCTTGGGACATTTTTCGGAGGCGTGCTTGCAGATAAATTCGGTCTGAAAAACATGATCGTGTTTTCGATCGCCGGCGCTTCCCCGCTTGCGCTGCTGCTGCCTCATCTGCCGCTGTTCTGGGTGTATCCGGTCATTATGCTGCTCGGATTTATCATTTTGTCCGGCTTCTCCGTGAGCGTTGTTTACGCGCAGTACCTGATGCCCGCGAATGTAGGCATGGCCTCCGGACTTACGACCGGTCTCGCCTTCGGGATGGGGGCGATCGGCGGCATTGCTCTTGGGCAGTCTATCGACATGTTCGGCATCAACGACGTTATGTTTGTGCTTAGCTTTTTCCCGCTTGTCGGTCTGTTCGCGATACTGCTGCCGCCGGATCGTCCGAAGAAAAAACCGGGCGCCTGGCTTGGCAAAATTTAATGAGGATAAGAGAGCCGTCTCGTTGCCGAGGCGGCTTTTTAGTGCGACGGGCAGTCGCGACGAAGCGGCGAAGCTGCGGAGCTGCGGAGCTGCGGAGATGAAGGGCTGATTGTCCGTTCCTTCCTGTTCTGTCGGGTAAAGGGAAAGGGCAGAATGGTATAGAGCGGGAAGTCCGCGTTAATTTTGTCGAAAGTGGAAATTGCGCAAATTTAAAGCGGAAAATCCGTTCTAATTTTAACAAAATAGGATAATTGGGGAATTAGTGTGGAAAACCCGCTTTAAATTGCTCGAAAAGGGTGTGGCGGCGAATTTAAAGAGGAGTTTCCGCTTTAACTTAACAAGGCGTGCACTCCTCCCTCGAACGAACGGGGCAGCAACCGCGGTTTGTGCTCGACGCTAGAGACCGGACATAGAAGCAACATATCGCCATTCATTTTCGTTTACAAACAAAGAAACAGCGTCTTAACGGTAGAACGTCCATTCTAAAAAAGAAACGCGGGGGATAAACGGTGAAACTACGGCTAGCTCTACTTGCGGTCGCATTAGGAACGCTGCTGCTCATTGTCAGCTGCGCTGCCAAGAAGGTGGATCAACTCGATCCGTCGCAGGGAACGCAGTCCTCGTTGGCAGACACGGCGCCTGCGGCAGCGGAAGACGTGCAAGTCTATAAACAAACGGAAGCGGAGTCTCTGCCTCTCATCCGTAAGCAGCAGCCGGTTTACGTCCAGGGTTTATTGCAAACGAAGCTGCAGACCAAGATGGACAAGGACAGCGTTAAGCTCCTTTTCTCCTTGGATAACCTATCCGACCGGGAGCTGAAGCTGACGTTCGGCTCAGGAATGCGCTACGATTTTGCCGTGTACGATAGTCGGGATGAGGAGATTTACAGGTGGTCAAACGATAAGAGCTTTACGCAGGCATTGATTGAGATGAAGCTAAAGCCGTCCGATTCGATCGAGTTCGAGGAGGAGTGGGACTGGACGGACAATCAAGGCGATGCGGTGCCGAATGGCATTTACACTTTGCGCTTGAGCATCCTTGCGGCGGTGGAACTGCCGGACGGCCAGACGCTGGATCCCGCGCAATTAACGGCCGAGGCCGATTTGATTTAGAGGAGATAGCGGCGGAGCTAAGAATGTAAGGCGTCCCCTTTTCAACCAACTTTCAGCCAGCGCTAAGGTTCCCCTAAGGTGGGCTTCAGCCCTCGCTCAGCATTGACGGCGATACTGGACGAGGTAAGACCCATTTCCCTATCAAGGAGGACCAAAGATGAGAAAAACGGTAAAGACGCTTGGCATTACGGCCGCTCTGGCGGTCATGATTCCGTTCTCCGCTTATGCGGCGACGACGTCCGGCAGTGTGTCTCCGTCCGAATCGGCGAAGGCAGCTCCTGTAGACAAAGGTCATAGAGGCTTCGGGCCGGAACTGTCCGGCAGAGGAGCAGTCGGCGAGGAAGTGCTGGAGCTGTTGAAGCTGGACAAGGATGCCTATCGCGAAAAGGCCAAGTCCGGCCTGACGCTGGGCGAAATTGCGGACCAGCAGGGAGTAAGCAGGGATAGTCTGAAGTCGGCTCTGACCGCAGCGTATAATCGGCAATTGGAGGAGCGGAAGCAGCAGTTCGCCGAAGGATTAGACGCGATGATTGACGCCAAACCTCATACAGGAGGAGAGCTCGGCCATAAAGGCGGGAAAATCGGCGCAGGCGATCTGACTACAATTGCTGAAGCGTTGGGTTTAACTGCGGACGAATTGAAGGCGCAGCTTAAGGAAGGCAAGTCGCTCGCGGACGTGGCCGGAGATAAGGGGGTGGACGTTCAGAAGCTCGTAGACGCGCAGAAGACGGCGATCGAGAAGCGCGTCGGCGAGGCGCTTCAGGCCGGGGAGATCACGCAGGAGCAAGCGGACAAGAGGCTTGCGGAAGCGGGCGAGCAGGCCGAACGGATCGTGAACGGAGGCTTCCGCTTCGGAGGCGGCGAGCGCGGTCATGGCGGATTCGACAAGCATGTCAAGCCGGGCGAGGCTTCCGACAGCGCGGCAGAATAAAACAAGAGGACGGATTACCGGGAAACGCCCGGACAATCCGTCCCTTTCTATGTTCGGACAATCCGTCCGCCTCATTGCCTCAGCCGCCGGTCGCCGTCAAGCGAATCTCGATGCCGGAGGGGTCATGCGTCTGCACATAATCGGCTATCCGCTTCGCTTCGCAACCGGCGCGCTCCAGGTCGGCGACGATTCGTTCAAGCTCCGCCGCATCGGGAACCGCAATCGTGAAGTAGGCAAGCCCGGTTGCGTTAGCGGGAGCCAGAGAGGCGCCGACGCCGGCCCATACGTTAAAGCCGATATGATGATGGTAGCCGCCGGCGGAAATAAAGCAGGCGCGCATCGTCCGGCCGAGATCCGCGACGAGATCGAAGCCGATGACATCGCAATAGAACGCGCGGGACGCGGCAAGATCGCTCACGTGCAGATGGATGTGGCCCAGTATCGTGGCCGAAGACAGCCCGTTCCAAGACTTGTATCCCGCCAAATTCAGCAGTCCCCGGATGTCCACCGGATCGGTCGCCATGATGTAATTGCCGTCGGCGTCTTTGCGCCACTGCGAGCGCGGTCGGTCGCAGTAAATCTCGATTCCATTGTTATCCGGATCGGAGAGGTACAGAGCTTCGCTGACCAGGTGATCGCCTTGGCCGATCGGAATGCCGGCCTCGACAAGCCGGCGGAGCGACAAGCCGAGCTGCTCCCGGGTAGGCACGAGAATGGCGAAGTGGTATAAGCCTGCCGCCGATCTTTCCGGAGTGACGACAGCGTTCGGAATTTCCTCCAGCAGGAGAAATTCGGTTTGACCGTCAACTGTAAGCGACGCGGTATTGTCGGCGCGATCGAGCAAGCGAAAGCCGATGACGTCCAGGTAAAAGCGAATGGAGCGTTCAAGATCGCCGACTCTGAGCCGTAGCCGACCAAGCGAGGTTTCCGGGTGGATGGAGCGGTTCACGATCGTCATACCTCCGTTAAAAAACTGCCCGTCAGGCATGCAGCCTGCGGGCAGTTATGATTTTATCGCGATTTATTGTCTTTGCGTAGCTTGGGCGAATCGCTCCTGAATGAGGGAGTTGCTGATTTTCCAAGCGGACAAATCTTCTTGCACGAGCTGCGTCGCCGACTTCTTGGCTGGAGCGAACAAGAGCGCGTCCTTCGGCTGCTCGCCGACGGCCAGACTGACTTTGCCGTTCTTCGATACGTAGACGTTCATGTCGGCAAACCTCCCAAAATCATTTTGACCATTAAGACGACATACGGATTTTTATTCATTATAGCATCATTAACGCTTTCTTGATAGGTAATGTATTTGCGGTTGTCCCAATCCGGATCGGCGGGATAGTGCAGCGTAAGCACATGCTCGCCATGCTTGAAGCAGGCGTAAAACATCGTTTTGCTCTGCGTATAGTGGACAATATCCTTATTCATCTGGTAGGTGAGCGCAACGTAGGAGCTTTTGTCGTCCAGCCGGAACGAACGGTTCCAAGCGACGTCGGCGCATTTGGCGACGAAGCGCATTTTGTCGCCTTCCCGGACGTAGAGAGTCGCTCCGATGCAATCGCCATACGTCCCGACTTTCTCCGATACGTAGGGCCCGTAACGCTGTTCAATTCTCCCGCCCGTCATTCGGCCCGCAACCGCGTTCAGGATCGATTCGTAATCCGTGCCTCCCGTTTTCGGCTGTAGAGAGATGAGCTCGGATAGCAGACGGAACGCTTCGTCAGATTGCGCCAGCCTGCGGCCGGTCTCCGCGATGGAGCGGCTGAGCGGAAGCAGCATGGAGCCGCGCCGCAACAGATCGCTGAAATAATTCCGCCAATCGATCGTAACGCCGAGGGAGAGATCGTCCATAAAGACGTTGCGGACGGACAGATCGTGAAGCAGGAACCAGACGTACGGATCGATATGCGCGGGCAAGCCGGGATGATGCCGAAGGGCGGCCAGTACTTCGTCGGCTGACGGGGAGCGGCCGGCCTCGGAGATGTACTGCTCGCGAAAGTCGTCAATCCACTGTCGCGCCGTGCCGAAGAACACCGCTTTGACCGTCGTATCCACGAACACAAGCAGAGTTTTGTTTTTGTCGTAGGCCTGAATAAATTCCATGTGGGTCACTGTCCGCTGCGCTTCCTTATAGTAGGTGCCGCCCCGGCTGCCGACGAAGAGCAGGAAGATGTCGGCTTCTCCGACCGCGTCGAGACACTTGGAGACGGTGTCCGTATGAGCCGGCCAAGGTCCGAGATTTTCCTCCCACATGATCGGTTCGTGCCCCAGCTTCCTTAGTTCGTCAAACGCCTCCTTGCGCAGCCGCTTCAGTCCGTCCTCGTTGACCGAGCTGATAAAGATTTTTGTTTTAGCCAAGTTATTATCTCGCCCCCTCCATACGTTTTCTTCCATTGTAACCCATAGAAGGAGCGGAGGCATCCTGAACTTAGCTAGGCTATCACGGTCGCGGCAAACATATATATAGCAATAACAAACGATAGGGAGTGACTGTCGGAATGGCGATTAAACCACTGGCTCTGCAGCGGGGGGACACGGTCGGGATTGTTACGCTGGGAAGTCCGCTCGCGCCGGCGACGATTGACGCTCGGATCGCCTACTTGCAGTCGCTTGGTCTGAACGTCGTTGTCGGGCGGCATATCTACGACGAGAACGGTTTCCTGGCGGGAACTGCCCGCGAGAGAGCGGAGGATTTGATGAGCATGTTCGCCGACCCTAACGTGCGGCTTATTTTGCCGTCTCGCGGAGGAGTGGGCGTGGAAGGGATTTTGCCCTATCTGGATTTCGGGTTCATCCGCAGGCATCCGAAAATCGTCAGCGGCTACAGCGATATTACCGTTCTGCTGAACGCGCTGACGCAGCTGTCCGGAATCGTGACGCTGCACAGCCTGATGCTGATCGATTTCAGGCCGGATACGCCTCCGTACAATTTCGCGCAGTTTTTTACCGCTACGTCCCTGGAGGCAGTGCCGCGCGCGCTAGACAATCCTGCCGGCATACCGCTAGTTCCCAAAGTGCCCGGCAACGTTAGCGGTCCGATCGTCGGAGGCAACCTGACTTCTCTGACGGGTACGCTCGGAACGCCTTACGAGATCGATACGCGAGGTAAAATCCTGCTGCTGGAAGAGGTCCATGAGCCGGTGAATACGGTGTTTCGTTATCTGGAGCAGCTGCGACTTGCCGGAAAGTTCCGGGATTGCCGGGGCATCGTCATGGGCGAATGCACGGGGTGCCAGGACGCTTACGGCAAATCGTACGAGGATGTCATCGACGAGTTTGTCGTTCCGCTTGGCAAGCCGCTCGTAACGGGGCTGGCATCCGGTCACGGCATGTACAAGGCGGCCGTTCCGATCGGCGCCTTCGTGAATCTGAACGCAGACGAAGGAACGCTGACTTGGTTGGAGCCGGCAGTTGCCTATAGATAACCTTTTGCATTTTGAAGCAAATAGAAATAAACTTAAGAGATGATATTTGCCTTGTCATCTTTTTAACGCATCAGGAAAGGGGAACACGCATGTCATTTGTCAGCGATATCCTGGAGTTCAACGACCAATTTGTAGATCAACGTCAGTACGAGCAATATTTAACGGATAAATTTCCGGAGAAGAAGGTAGCTATTCTAACCTGTATGGATACGCGGCTGGTCGAGCTGCTGCCCAAAGCGCTGAATCTGCGCAACGGCGATGCCAAGTTCATTAAGAACGCGGGCGCGGTACTGACGCAGCCGTTCGGAAGCGCCATGCGAAGCATTCTGATCGCCATTCACGAGATGGGAGCCAAGGAAGTGCTCGTAATCGGCCACCACGGCTGCGGCATGACGCAGCTCGATTCCGGAGCTCTGGTGAAGAAGTTCAAGGAGAACGGCATCTCGGATGTTGTGCTGGACACGCTCGAAAATTCGGGCATTCGGATGGAAAAGTTTCTGAAAGGCTTCGATAAGCCGGAGGACGGCGTTCGTCATAGCGTCGGCATGATCCGCCGCCACCCGTTGGTACCTTCGTTCGTGCCGGTGCACGGTTTCCTCATTCATCCGGAGACGGGCAAGCTGGAGTGGCTGATCAACGGCTACGAGCAAGCACAAGAGAAATAAAAGCTCTTCGGAAGCGGGCTTCGTCATTTGTTCAGAATTTGTTTATAGCCTTCTAGTATGATAGAGACAAAGTTCTCTACGTTCGGGAGGTTGAACAAAATGGCGAAAATTATGGTCGTCGACGATGCCGCGTTTTTGCGGGCGATGCTGAAGGATATTTTGGTAAAAGCGGGCCACGAGGTTGTGTCCGAGGCGGCGAACGGCATGGAAGCGGTGGACAAGTACAGAGCCCTGCGTCCCGATTTGGTGACGATGGACATTACGATGCCCGTCATGGAGGGCGTGGAGGCGCTGAAGGAAATTCGCAAGATCGATCCTTCCGCCAACGTCGTCATGTGCTCCGCCATGGGGCAGAAAAATCTGATCATCGAAGCGATTCAAAGCGGGGCCAAAGATTTTATCGTGAAGCCGTTTCAGTCGAACCGGGTTCTCGAAGCGGTCTCGAAGGCCATCGGATAAGCCGGTCGTTCTGCCGCCGCACATAATTAGCCGCTCCTCATCGGGGAGCGGCTTTTCGATATTCGTTCGGCGTCATGCCCGCGATTCGCTTGAAGACGGAGAGGAACGAGGCGTTGTCCTTATAGCCGACCATTTCGGCGATGGAGCCGATCTTGTGTCCGGTGCTTCGCAGCAGCTCGCAGCTTTTCTGAATCCGCAAAGCCTGAAGATAGCTATTGAACGATTGCTCGGTATGCTGTCTGAACAAGCGCTGCAAATGCCGCTCGCTCCAACGGCTAAGCGTCGCCAATCGCTGCAGCGACAGCGGCTCGGCGAGATGTTGCTCCATGTAGGACAGAAGGTGATCGAACTGCGTCAGCTTGCGCGCCGAGGAGGAGGGGGCATGCTGCCGCAGTCTATGCACGACGATGAGAAGCTGGATCAGCATCGTGTCCAGATAGTCGGAAGACGCCGCCCTCGGCATGGAAAATTCGCGGTGCATCGCCAGCACCAGCCGCTCGATCGAATCGTCCGCATCGGACAAGTAAAAATAGGAAACGGAGCCGTCCCGAAGGTCGGAGATGAATTGTACCAGCTGCGTTTCCGAGACGAAGCCGGCAAGTCTTCCGAGCAGCGCAGGAGAGAAGACGCAATTGTAGACGGTCAGCGGATGCTTGGCCACATCCACATAAGCGGGACGAAACACGTGCGGCACGCCGATCGGAATATGGAAGAGCTGACCCTTGCGAATCGGGTGAACCTGTCCGTCGATATGGTGGAAGCCGGTTCCTTCGGCAACGAAGGCGAATTCGATAAAGTCGTGGTCGTGCACCGGCGCCTCGAAGTCCTCGGACGCCCGATTGACATAGACGAGCCGGTCGTGGAGGAAGAAGTAGTCGCCCTTCAAAGTATGGATCGGATTCACACCATCACCGCCTGCAAAATGTCCGAAAATCCTAATCGAAATGTCCGTTATACCCCGATACTTTTCTTGGGAACCATTATATCATAGAGGCAATTCGGCAGTAAGAGAGGAGTCGTGGTTTATCCATGTTGCAAGTTATCGAATTGCGTTGCGAGTACAAGCGGAATCCGCTCGGGATTGAGGTAAAGCGGCCGCGCATCAGTTGGAAGCTGAAGTCCGAGGCTAGGTCGATCGTTCAGAGCGCCTACGAGATCGAGGTTGCGGAGAGTGCGGACTTCGATTCGGCCGTATGGGGCTCGGGGAAAATACAATCCGAACAGTCGCTGCACGTCGAGCTGGGCGATTTGGAGGTAGCGTCGCGCAAGCGTTATCATTACCGCGTCAGAGCGTGGAGCGCAAGCGGCGAAGCTTCGGAATGGTCGGAGGCGGCCTGGTTCGAGATGGGCATTCTGGATAAGAGCGAATGGGTCGCAAAATGGATCGGCGTCGTTAAATCGGAGGAGCAGTTGGCGGAGAAACCGGCTTCCTATGAGGAGCGGAGCCCCTTGCTGCGCAAAAGCTTTAAGGTAGGCAAGGGAGTGAAGCGGGCTCGCGCGTATGCTACCGCACTCGGTCTTTACGAGCTTGAGCTGAACGGCACGCGGGTCGGGGACGAGTATTTTACTCCCGGCTGGACGAATTACGAGCACCGGATTCAGGTACAGGCCTACGACGTCACGGCGATGCTGAATGAGGGCGAAAACGCGATCGGCGCGATGCTGGGCAACGGATGGTACAAGGGCCCGTTGGCCTGGAAAGATCATTACTGTCTGTACGGAAACCGGCAGGCGCTATTCCTGCAGCTGCACATCGAGTACGACGACGGCACGGAGGAAACGGTCGTTTCGGATGAAAGCTGGCGTACGGCGCCTAGCCAGATTCTGATGTCCGAAATTTATCACGGAGAGACTTACGACGCTCGCCTGGAGGTTCCCGGCTGGAGCGTGTCCGGCTTTGACGACGGCAAGTGGGAGGCGGTCGCCGTCGTGGAGCAGTCGAAGGACGTGCTGATCATGCAGGAGAACGATCCGGTACGCAAATTCGAGGAAATCAAGCCGATCGAGCTGATTAAGACTCCTCTTGGCGAAACCGTGCTCGATCTGGGGCAAAATATGGTCGGCTGGATGAAATTCACGGTAAAAGGCGAAGCCGGCACGGAAGTCGTGTTGCATCATGCGGAGGTTTTGGACAAGGAGGGCAACTTCTATATTACCAACCTGCGTGCGGCCAAACAGGAAATTCGCTACATCCTGAAGGGAGGAGAAGCGGAAACGTACGAACCGAGATTTTCCTTCCAAGGGTTCAGATACGTACGGCTGACCGGTTTCCCGGAGACGATTCGCTTGGAGGATTTCACCGGCATTGTGCTGCACAGCGACATGGCTCCGACCGGAAGCTTCGAATGCTCGGACCCGCTAGTTAATCAACTGCAGCACAACATCGAGTGGGGGCTGAAAGGCAATTTCCTCGATGTGCCGACGGATTGCCCTCAGCGCGACGAACGGCTCGGCTGGACGGGGGACGCACAGATGTTCATCCGCACGGCCGCATACTTGCGGAACGTCGCCCCGTTCTTTACGAAGTGGAGCCGCGACTTGGCCACCGACCAACGCGAAGACGGCGGCGTTCCTTTCGTCATTCCGAACGTGCTGGACGAGAATTCCCACTCCTCCTCCGCTTGGGGAGACGCGGCGGTCATCTGCCCTTGGACGATCTATCTCTGCTACGGGGACAAAAGAATTTTGGAGGAGCAGTATGACAGCATGAAAGCCTGGGTAGAGTATATCCGCAAGCAGGGCGACAACGAGCTGCTGTGGAATACGGGCTTCCATTTCGGAGACTGGCTCGGTCTCGATTCCAAGCCGGACACCTATATTGGCGCGACCGACCGCGATTATATCGCTACGGCGTTTTACGCCTATTCCACATCGCTGCTGAGGAAGACGGCCGAGGCGCTTGGGAAGGAAGAGGACGCCGCCAAGTACGGCAAGCTGTACGAAGGAATCGTAGCGGCGTATTACGACGAGTTCGTAAGTCCGAACGGCAGGCTGACTGTACCGACCCAGACCGCTCAAGTGCTCGGCCTCGTGTTCGGCATTCTGGACGGGAAAGCGAAGGAACGCGCGGTCGCCAAGCTGATGGAGCTGATGGAGGAAAGCAAATTCCATTTGACGACGGGCTTCGTCGGCACGCCTTACCTGAACTTTGCGCTGACCGACAACGGTCACAACGACGCGGCTTACAAGCTGCTGTTCCAACAGGATTATCCTTCCTGGCTGTACCAGGTGACCAAAGGCGCGACGACGATCTGGGAGCACTGGGATGGCATCAAGGAGGACGGCTCGTTCTGGAGCGCGGATATGAATTCGTTTAACCATTACGCTTACGGAGCGATCGGCGATTGGCTGTATCGTCGCGTTGCCGGCATCGATATGGACGAACGGATCGCGGGCTACAAGAAGATTCTCATCCGTCCGCAGCCGGGCGAAGGACTGGACTGGGCGGAAGCGCGCCTGGAAACGATGTACGGCGAAATTCGCAGCTGCTGGAAGCGTACGGACGGCGGAATGACGCTCGAGGTAACGGTTCCGGCAAATACGACGGCGGAGATTTTGCTGCCCAACGCGACTCTCGAGACGGCGAGAGAGAACGGCTCGAAGCTGGATGCGGCCGATGGCGTTGCCGCCGTTCGGGAAGCGGAGAGCGGAGTGGAGCTGACGGTCGGCTCTGGGCAGTACAGCTTCAATTGGGCAGTAGCTCAGCCGCAAGCCGCTGAGTAGTTCGGGTCATATCTTTTCGGTGCGTCTTGGGATGTAATCTGCATCGTTAGCATCATTATTTTCTTTGCCTTCATGAAACCTTCATCTAATGTTCATCATACCTTCATGCAGCTTCGGCTCCGTGATGGTATGATTTTTTTATTCTGGGATAACTTTAAGCGAACAACCTTGCCAAATGAAAATGAAAATGAACAACCTCTACTAAAGGATGTGTAACGGATGCATAAAACAATCATTATCGGCACCGGCCCTGCGGGACTTACCGCGGCGATCTATCTGGCGCGCGCCAACCTGAACCCTCTGGTGATCGAGGGACCGGAGCCGGGCGGCCAATTGACGACAACGACGGAGGTCGAGAACTTCCCCGGTTTTCCGGAAGGCATTATGGGTCCTGAGCTGATGGATAACATGCGTAAGCAAGCGGAGCGCTTCGGCGCCGAATTCCGTTCGGGCTGGGTCAATAGCGTGGATATGTCGCAGCGTCCGTTTAAGCTGTCCGTGGAAGGCATGGGCGAGCTGACGGCGGAGACGCTCATTATTTCCACCGGCGCTTCGGCCAAATATTTGGGCATTCCGGGAGAGAAGGACAATGTCGGACGCGGCGTCAGCACATGCGCGACTTGTGACGGCTTCTTCTTCCGCGGCAAAAAAATCATTGTTGTCGGCGGCGGCGATTCGGCGATGGAAGAAGCCAACTTCCTGACCCGGTTCGCTTCGGAAGTCGTACTCGTCCATCGCCGGGAAGAGCTGCGCGCATCGAAAATTATGCAGGACCGCGCGCGCAACAATCCGAAAATCAGCTGGAGCCTGAACCGCACGCCGCTGGAAGTCGAAAGCGGTCCAATGGGCGTAACCGGCATGAAGGTCAGAAATAACGAAACGGGCGAAGTAGAGACGATCGCGACCGACGGATTGTTTGTAGCGATCGGCCATACGCCGAACACGAAGTTTCTCGGCGGCCAGCTGGAAACGGATGAAACCGGCTATCTGATCGTGAAGCCGGGCTCGACCGAGACGAACGTACCGGGCGTTTTCGCTTGCGGCGACGTGCAGGACAATAAGTATCGCCAAGCGATCAGCGCCGCGGGAACGGGCTGTATGGCCGCGCTGGATTGCGAACGCTTCTTGGAGAATGCCGAGTCTCACTAATCCATATTGAGGATCGGAGGGGGAGCGTTTGGCATCTAAAAAAGCTTTGATCCTGGGAGCGAGCGGACTTGTCGGAGGGCAGCTGCTGCGGTTGCTGCTGGATGCGCCGGAATACGAACGCGTGACGGCTCTGGTACGGCGTCCGCTTGGGATTGAGCATGCCAAGCTGAACGAAGTTATCGTCAACTTCGACGCGCTGGACAACTACAGCGATCAGTTTCACGTTGAGGATGTTTTCAGCTGCCTTGGCACAACGATCAAGAAAGCCAAAACCCGCGAAGCGATGAATCGGATCGATTATACGTATCCGCTGGAGGCCGCCCGTCTAGCTAAACGAACGGGTGTCCGGCGGTTTCTTGCGGTCAGCTCGATGAGCGCCAATCCCGACTCCTCCATCTGGTACTCCCGCATGAAAGGCAACCTCGAGCGCGATCTCCGCCGCTTGGAGTTGCCTTCTCTGCGTTTGTTCCGGCCCTCTTTGCTGCTTGGTCAGCGTGAGGAATTTCGGTTTGGCGAGCATGCCGCGGCGTGGTTGATGCCCAAACTGGCCTTTCTGCTGGTGGGAAATCTGCGGAAATATCGGGCGATCGAGGGAGCCGTCGTGGCCAAGGCGATGTTTAGGGACGCCCAATTGTCGGAATCGGGCGTCCGTATTTATATGTCCGACGAAATCGCAAGGTTGGGCGATTGACCGCCTCTAACGGTCTGTCAGGCCGTTGCGCGAGCGAATTCGGGAGTTAGACCGCCTCTAACGGTCTGGCAGACCGTTGTGCGGGCGAATTTGGGCGGTTGACCGCCTCTAACGGTCTGTCAGGCCGTTGCGCGAGCAAATTCGGGAGTTAGACCGCCTCTAACGGTCTGGCAGACCGTTGTGCGGGCGAATTTGGGCGGTTGACCACCTCTAACGGTCTGGCAGGCCGTTGCGCGAGCGAATTCGGGAGCTAGACCGCCTTTAACGGTCTGGCAGGCCGTTGCACGAGCGAATCCGGGAGCTAGACCGCCTTTAACGGTCTGGCAGGCCGTTGCGCGGGCGAATTCGGGCGGTTGACCGATAATTCGTCAATCGTATAAAACTTCGTTTTGCGCACTGTCACAAAATCGTCGACCTCCTCGTTATATGAGCAACACATAACGAGGAGTGATCACGATGGAGGCCATGACATGCGTTGTTGTAGGCGGAGGTTATGCGGGGATTAATACGGTTAAGGCACTGCTGAAAGCTTCCCCCGCAGAGGCGGTTGGACGTCCGCTGCGTATCGTACTGATGGACAAAAATGCTTACCATCTGCGCAAGGTGCTGTTGTTCAGGGCTGCCGCCGGCGAGGAGGACATTACGATTCCGCTTTCGGAAATGTTTCCGAAAGGAGTAGAGCTGCTGCAGGCGGAAGCGACCGGAATCGAAAGCGCGGAGAAGCGGCTCAGATATAAGGATGCCGGAGGCGTCGAAGGGGAGATCGGATACGATTGGCTTGTGCTAGCGACCGGCAGCGTTGTCCGTCGGCCTAAGCCCGAGCAGGGAGGCATCGCCCTAAGCGGATTAAACGACGCGAAGCGCATTCGCGAGGCCTGGCAAAGCAATCTGCTTCAGGCGGCAGCTTCGAACGACTGGGCCGAGCAGGAAAAACGGATGACGATTGCAGTGGCCGGAGCGGGGATCAGCGGCATCGAGACGGCGGCCGAGCTGGCATATTACGTTCGCGCAGACGCCGAGCGGCTGGGGCTGGATGTCGGCAAAGTGCGGATCGTACTGTATAACAGCGAGAAACGTCTGTTTCCGACGGCTTCGGCCAAAGTCGGTCGCAAGTTGGAAAATGCGCTAACCGCCAAAGGAATAACGGTGCGGCACAGCGTCAAGGTACTGCGCGAAGAGGCCGGCAGATTGACGCTGGCCGACGGCCGCAGCGAACAGGCGGGCTTGTGCATCTGGACGCTGGGGCTGCTGCCCAATCCGCGTTTGCGCGAGCTGGGCGTGCCTGTAACCTCGGACGGCCACATCGGGGTAGACGGCAGCTACCGGGTATCGGGGCTTCCCGGCGTATATGCGATCGGCGACAACGCGCGGATCGTCGATCCCGCAACCGGCCGCATCGACGGCAAAACGTGCAAGGAAGCGATCGGCCAAGCGCCGCGGCTGATCAAAGTCATGGCGGCGGATGCGGCGGGACGACCCGCGCCTGTTCACAAGTCTTACCTCGATCTGTTTTGCTTCGGCCTCGGACCCGAGCAAGGGCTGGTGTGGACGCGACAATGGGGACTCGATATTGTGGTGACCGGTAAGCTGGGCTGGAAGATCCGCAAGATGACATGGGATATGGCAAGCTTGATCAAATAACCCGGAGTGGGACTTGCGGCAGGCGAGGCGGAAACGGGGGGACGCATGCAGGAACTCTATGAGCAATACGGAAGACTGTTGTTTACGTTAGCTTATCAGCTGACGGGTACCGTGGCCGACGCCGAAGACGCGGTGCAGGACGTGTTCGTGAAAATATACGAGATTGACTCTGTGCGGCTGACGCAACCGAAAGCATACTTATGCAAAATGGTGACGAACCGATGCCGGGATTTGCTTAAATCGGCACGCCGGCGCCGGGAGCAGTATTTTGGCGAATGGCTACCGGAACCGGTTCCGACGGAGAACGACAGTTCGCTGGAGGCGATTATGAGGGGCGAACTCCTGTCGTATGCCATGCTGGTTCTGCTGGAGAAGCTGTCGCCTGTGGAGCGGGTCGTTTTCGTCCTTCGCGAGGCGATGGGGTTCGATTACGCGGCGATCGCCGAGATCGTCGATAAGAGCGAACCGGCTTGCCGCAAGCTGATCAGCCGGGCCCGCGGTAAGATGGGAGTTCCACCCGAAGAGCAGGTTCGGCCGGAGGCGGCAAGCGAACAATGGGTGAAGCGGTTTGTATCGGCGCTGGAATCCGGTAACGCCGACACGGTCGTCGCTATGCTGGCGAGCGATGTGACGCTCGTATCCGACGGCGGCGGCAAGGCGATCGCCGCCGTTCATCCGATCCGTTCGCCTGTATCCGTCGCCCGTTTTCTGCTTGGCATCGCCAACCAGATCGCTCATCCCGATAGCGGGATAACGTTCCGGCTGGCCGGGATCAACGGACAGGCGGGGCTCCTTTTCAGCTCGCCGACCGGAACGGACACGATCGTTCTTCTGCATCAGGAGAATGACAAGCTGCAAAATCTATATTTGATCCGCAACCCGGATAAGCTAGCGTCCTTCAATGATAAAAGTTGATGCCGCATCGTTAGCCGGATTGCCGACATACATAAGGACCGCTTTCCGCCGACGAGGTCGGGGAAGCGGTCCTTATGTTAATGCGAGCTCAACCTATTACGCATCGGCCAGACGATAGCCGGCGCCTCTTACGGTGGCGATATAGGTCGGCTGCTTCGGATCGTCGTCCAGCTTGCTGCGAAGGCTGCGAATATGAACGTCGATCGCGTTGCTGCCGCCGAAATACGTCTCGCCCCATACTTCGTTCATCAGCTCTTGGCGGGTCATCACCTTGCCTCCGGCGGCAAGAATCGACCGCAGCAGATCGTATTCGGTCTTGGTCAGCTCGATGCGCGAGCCTTGACGCGTCACGGTCATCCGATCGGGATCGAGCGAAATATCTTTGAACGACAGCAGCCGGGAAGGCTCTGCCGCTTTCGCATGTTGCACCGACAACAGTTGGATTTTGGAGATGACTTCGTCGATCGGGCCCGGCCAGACGACCGTCTCTTCCCCAGGGTACGCATCCGTCGTGCCGCTTACGAGAGCCAGTACGGGAGAGGAGCCGTCGGACGGCCAAGCGGCCGAAACCGAAGCCGGAGCTTCCACGGTGCGGTCAACTACGACGATGTTTCCTTGAATCATCGCAAGCAGCGGATCGTCGGCATGATGCAGAAGCAGGACGTCGTAGCATCTTCTGGCAAGCTCGGCGACAAGCGTTCTCAGCGCTGCCGGGCGTGGACTGACGATCAGAATTCGATCTGTAATCTCGCAGTAATCGCCTTCGGCGGGCAGACTGTCGTCGGTCGTCAAACCGTCGGCCAGCACGGCTTCTTCAATCAGTGGGCGGATTTGTTCGCGCTGCTGCATGATTGGCACACTCCCTTAAACACATACTGCTCGTTCGTAATAGTGTAACCCGTCTGATCCGATATTTTCTCTAGCCACTCCGAAGGAGTCGGGACGAACACTTCGTCGACTTTGCCGCATTCGGTGCAGACGATGTGCTGGTGATCTTCGACGCGTGCGTCGTAGCGGCAGGCATCGCCCTCAAGCTTCAATTCCTGAATGAGGCCTTCGTCGGTCAAATATTTCAATGTATTGTACACGGTCGCATATGCGAAATGGTGTCCGCCGGCCTTTAATCTCCCGATAATGTCCGCTGCCGTAGGATGATCGTCGGACGCGGTCAGCAGATCGTAAATGGTTTTCCGCTGAACAGTCATCGCCCCCGCTTTCCTCATCTTCTTCATCCCCTTTATTTAGATTTAGTTTAAGTTTATCCAATAAGAGGATGGGTGTCAACAAGGCAAAAGGGAAGGGCAGGGGTTCGCAAACCTTAGCGCAAGATGAACCGAATCGGGAAAAAGACGGATTTTTAAACAGAAAGGTCGGATTATCGTTCATCGATTATCCGATCTCTATTTTAAACTATGGAGGTAAGCTGCGCGCGAATTGGCCGCCGAGCAGGAGGTGCCGTTAATCGATCTTGCCGAGATGAGCAAGCGATTGTTCGAGGAGATCGGGGAGGAAGGGACTAAGTCTGTCTTCATGTGGGGGGCGCCCGGCGAATTCGCTCATTTTCCCGGCGGAATCGAGGACAATACGCATTTTCAAGAGCAGGGAGCAATAGGCATCGCGGAACTGATCGCATCGGGCATCCACTCATCCAGGCTTTGACCGCTTGCGATGTATTTGAGATAACCGGGAATGCGAGGAAATGAGTCGTACTTGCTTTACAGCGCTTGCCCAGGATGTCATACTGTCTTGTACTTATTTCGATTGACGGAGAGGACGGCATCCGCCATGCAAAAAGGGTTTATCTCCTTTCGACATATGAAGATCAAAAACAAGCTGTCGCTCCTGTTTGCGCTCATTATTCTGGTTACGTTTTCATTTACGTTTCTGGTACAGCAATATGCCTTTTCCATCTATGATCGGCAGCTGTACGACAAATCGTCGCAAGTGCTCAACCTGTCCTCCGCAGCGATCGAAACGAAGCTTGGCCGCATCGAGCAGATGTCCTACGACATCATCGCGGACATTCAGCTGCAAAGTCAGCTCTTGGCCATTAAGAACGCGGACTCCGAATACGATAAGCATATTTTGAGGCAGAAGGTGATCGACCGGCTTCTGACGTACGCCGGCTCGGAGCCGTCGATCTACTCCATTCAGCTGATGGATTCTCATGGCAAAGAGAACAGCGTCGGCAACGTGACGGAGATAGAGGGAGCGAAGAGCGGACGGATTAAGGCGCTGACGAGCGAGGCGGAAGGAGACAACCTATGGATCTATCCCGACGAGCGAGATCCCGCGCTTATCTCCGCGAGGGAAATTCGCTCGTTCAATAATACGAACTTCGATCTGCAATATCTCGGAACGTTAGTGATTCGGATTAACATCGGGAAGATCGCCCAGCAATATTCTTCCGCGGAAGGAGATTTGATTCTCTTCTCCGGCGAAGAGGTGATTTATCCGAAGGAGCCATTGTTCGGCCTTGCGGAAGTGAATAGCTCCATCCGATCTCCCAAAGGCTATTTTACTCAGAAAATAGACGGCCATACGTATTTTATCTCCTATACGAGATCAGCCAACACGGGATGGACCTACTTGAATATTACCCCTTTCAACCAAATTTTCGAACGGGTTATTTTCATTAAAGAGCTTGTCGTTATCGTGTTCGTGGGAATTTTCGCGCTTGTGATCCTGCTCGGAATCCGATTCTCCAGAAGCTTGACTCGTCCGATCGACGGCTTGATTGCCCGGATGAAGATGGCCGAGAAAGGGAACTTCGCCGGGGCACACCTGCAAACGGCGGACGACTCCCCGATGTCCATGGATGAAATGGGGCTGCTGCACCGGACGTTCCGGCTGATGGTTGAAAGAATCAATACGCTAATTACAGAAAATTACGCTAACCAGCTGCTGATCAAGGAAACGGAGTTTAAGGCGCTTCAAGCGCAGATCAATCCCCATTTTCTCTACAACACACTGGAATCGATCAACTGGATCGCGAAGGTGAACAAGCAAACGCAAATTTCAAACATGGTAGAATCGCTTGGCTTCTTGCTTCGCAATTCGATAAACATGATGGAAGAGATTTTGACGCTCGAAGAAGAGCTTGAAGTCGTTAGAAGCTATGTGACGATTCAGAAGTACCGGTTCGACGAGAGGCTGGATTTCAGACTGGAAGTTCCCGAACGTTGGTTGTCTCGCAAGCTGCCGAAGCTGACGCTTCAGCCGCTCTTGGAGAATGCGATCCAGTACGCTCTGGAACCGACAATCGGCACAAGCCGCATCGTCGTGCGCGCAGAGTTATCCGATGAAGGACTTATCCTTACGGTTGAAGATGACGGCCCCGGCATGCCGCAGGATACGCTGGCACAGCTGCGGAGCGGGGAAATGAAGGCCAAGGGCAAAGGAATCGGTTTGTTGAACATCGACGAGAGAATCAAAATTGCCTTCGGAGAGCCATACGGAATTCGCATAGACAGCGCTCCCGGAGCCGGTACACGGGTGAACGTCGTCCTGCCGCCGGAAGAGGAGGAGTAATCGGTGTACAAAGTCATGTTAGTAGACGACGAAAAAATCATTCTCGACGGCATCTCCCAGATGATAGACTGGGCATCGCTCGAAACGCAGCTGATCGGCACGGCTTCGAACGGAGTGGACGCCTTCGAGAAAGTGAAAGAGCTGCAGCCGGATATCGTGGTCAGCGACATTCGCATGCCGGGCATGGACGGTCTTGAGCTCGTGGCGGCCGTTCACCGGACTTATCCAAGCATTCGGTTTGTGCTTCTCTCCGGCTTCGGAGAATTCGATTATGCCAGCCGCGCCATGCAATACGGCGTTAAGCACTATTTGTTGAAGCCGACCAACGAGAATAAAATCGCCGAAGCGCTAAAAGAGATCGTGACGGAGCTGGAATCGGACCAGCAACGGGAACGATTCGTCAGCACGATCAAGCAAGGGCTGCAAAAGGCGATCCCGCATGTGAAGCAGCAGGTGCTGAAGGAATTCGTTACGAACAAAACTTACGGGAGCAGAGATTGGGATTATTACCGCGAGCTGTTTCAATTCGAGTTCGAGAGTCCCGTCCGCTTGCTGCTGTTTCAACTTGAAGGAGCCGTGGAATTCGAGCACCTGTTTGCGATTAAGAACATAGCCGAGGATTTGTTGGACACGACGCTGCTCAGTACGACGATCGGCGATCATGTGCTCGTTCTCGTCGAAGATACGCTCGAGCTATCGGAGCTCTACCGGAGAATCCATGACATTCGGGATACGTTCCTGCGCTACTACAAGCTGGATGCGACAATCGCCTTGAGCGAGCCCGATGGCATTACCCAAGCGCGCAGTCTGTATCAGGAAACGCTGCAGAGCTTGAACTACCGTTTCTATCTTGGCGAAGGCGGGTTGATTACGCGCAAGGATACCGGAGCGAGGGGACCGGAGACGACAGGGCATTTCGATTTCGAGGAAGAGAAGCTGACGATGCCGGTGCAGTCCGGCCATCGGGAAGAGGCGGAGCAGGCTTTATCGCAGCTTATGGATGAGCTCATGCGAGCCAAGCTCGACATCCACGTCACCAAAACTTATGTCATACAGCAATTCGTATCGCTGCTGCGGCTCGGAGATCCGCAACAGATCAACCGCTACTACGGGCGTTTGTCCGAACTCGTGGAAATGAACACGCTGCAGGCCATCCAGGAGCTGCTTGAAAATACGGTCAGGGAGATCGTCCAATACCACTATGAACGCAACGTCGTCAAACATACGTCAATCGTCCGCAAGGTCATCGATATCGTGAACGAGCAGCTTGGCAACTCCGAATTGTCGCTGAACCAGGTGGCGGGAGAGATGCTGTACATGAACGCCGATTATCTCGGCAAGCTGTTCAAGAAGGAGACCGGGGAGAAGTTTTCGAACTATGTGGTCAAAGCGAGGGTGAAGAAAGCGACGGAGCTGTGGGCCGCCAATCCGGAGATTAAAATTTTCGAGATGGCCGAGATGCTTGGCTTCGGAGATAATCCCCAGTACTTCAGCCAGGTGTTCAAGAAGCAGATGGGCTGCACGCCTTCCGAGTATGCCAAGCAGACGGACAACTCTGCTTTTTGAACAAACAGCACGGTTTTTTGGATTACGATTTCGATCCTACCCGATGATAATAAGAAATGTAAGCACTAACAATTTAATCAATCTCATAGGGGAGGATTTAGAAATGAAAAAAGCACTAACCGGCATCGTCCTGCTTGCTCTCATCATCAGCCTGATCGGCTGCGGCTCCGGCAACGACAAAGAAACGGCAAGCTCGGCTCCCGCATCGTCGCCCGCCGAGTCGAAGGACGCTTCCCCGTCCGCATCGGCCAGAGAAAGCAAAGATCCGGTGAAGCTGCGCGTCGCCTGGTGGGGCGGCCAAGCTCGTCACGACTACACGCTCAAGGTCATCGAGCTGTACGAATCTCTGAATCCTCATGTCACGATCGAACCGGAATACGCCGCCTTCGACGACCACTGGAAGAAGCTCGCTCCTAACGCGGCTGCCGGCAATCTCCCGGACGTTATCCAGATGGACATTTCCTACCTGTCGCAATACGGCGGACGCGGTCAACTGGAAGATTTGACTCCGTACACGCAGAACGGCACGATCGACGTCAGCTCGATCGGCGAAGCGTCGCTGTCCGGCGGCAAGCTCGGCGATCAGCTGTTTGCGATGAACCTCGGCTCCAACGCGCTGCTTGCCGTCGTAGACAAGGCGATGCTGGAAGCGGCGGGCGGCACGATGCCGGGCGAAGACTGGACCTGGGACGATTTCACGAAGCTCGGCCCGGTCATGAAGTCGCAGGGCAAGCTGCTCATGGCCGACCTCCGTCACGACGTATTCTTCCCGTTCTATCTGAGAAGCAAAGGCCAGCATATGTACGCGGCCGACGGCAAAGGCTTGGGCTACGCCGACGATCAGCTGTTCATCGAGTTCTACACGAGATATCAGGACTGGTACAACAACGGCTATCTACTATCCCTCGACAAGTTGGCGCAGAAGAAGGGCACGCCGGAGGACGGCGAGCTTGAGCTGGGCAACGCGGTCAGCACTTGGGGCTGGTCGAACCAATATATTTTGTCCTCCACGGTGGCGAAGCGTCCGTTCGAGATTTTGCCGGTGCCGGGCTGGAACGAGAACAAGGCTTTGTTCCTGAAACCGAGCATGTACTTCTCGATTGCCAAAAACTCCAAGGTGAAGGACGAAGCGGCGAAGTTCATCGATTTCTGGGTTAACAACATCGAAGCGAATAAAATTATCATGGGTGAGCGCGGCGTTCCGGTCTCCTCCAAGGTGAAGGAAGCGCTGAAGCCGGATCTGACGCCGGAGCAGGCGAAGGTGTTCGACTACGTCGCGTGGGCCGAGCAGAACAGCGGCCAGATGGATCCTCCGAATCCGGTAGGCGCGGTCGAAGTCGACAAGCTGCTTAAAGATACGGTCGAGCAAGTGCTGTACAAGAAACTGACCGTCGAAGAAGGCGCGGCCAAGTTCCGCGAGGAAGCGACAAAAATTCTCTCCAAAAACTAAATCGATTGCGTTTGATCGGGCTCGCGGCTTCCGCGGGCCCGGTTTGCTTTAAAATTTTCGTCATTCGGGAACCTTTTGCAAGCTGCGTTGTCTAACTTATCGAGGTGAGCGGAGTGGCGCACGATTATTTGAAATACGTATCCAGCATGCAGTCCGCTTCCCTGCAGGATCTGATGCGGGAATACGGGACGGAAGTATGGAATTACGCGTTTCTGTTGACGAAAAGCCGGCATGTGTCCGACGACATCGCGCAGGACGTGTTTTTACAGGCGTATCTTCACATTTCCTCCTTTCGAGGACAATCTTCGGTGCGGACGTGGCTTTTTACCATTACGCGCAACAGGGTCATTAACTATAAACGGTCGGCATTTTTCCGCAAAGTGACGCTGCTCGATTTTCTCTATCAAGCGCCAAGCGTTCCTTCCGCGGAGGAGCAGTTTATGAAGCGTACGTATACGGACTCGATCTGGGAATCGATCATGAAGCTTCCTCCGAAATACCGCGAAGTGCTCCTTATGGATGCTCAGTACGAAATGCCGCTGGCGGAGATTGCGCAATTGCTCCGCGTCTCGATCGGGACCGTAAAATCCAGATTGCACCGGGCCCGGGCCAAAATGAGGACGCTAATGGAGGAGGCTGAGAGCATTGAAGGAAGCTAAACCGGAATGGTATGCGAGGTTAAAACGAGGTCCGTTCGAGGGAGATGTCTTCGATTCGGAGCTGCAGCGGGAAGTGGAGGCGCGTGCTCAGTCGGGGCAGAGGGGAAGAACGGGGAAGACGAGAAGGACGGGAAGAACGCGGCTGAATATAAGGGCGGTTTCTCTGGGCGCTGCGGCGGTCTTGCTCATCGTGTTGGCCGCTCTCGCGATGTCGGGAAGACCGTTCGATTCGGGCCGCCAGGCGAGCATCGGAGGCGGAGGCGGGGAGGAGCCGACAATATCGTTCGGGTATGCCATGGACCAGCTGCGGCTCGGGATGACGCAGGAGGAGGTTCTGCAAGCGGTCGGCGATGATTCTGTAGGCCAGTCTGTCCGTCGAGATTTTCCACAGGAGCATAGGGAGGATCCAAACGATATGTCGACGTGGAGTGCAGTCGATCTATGGCGTTACGACTTCGGCGTCCGGGACGGGTATGAGGTGCGACAGGGTAATGGAGTCGACAATCTTGAGGATGCCTTCGATCTCGACGGAATACGCAGCGGAGAGATCCAGGCGCAGCTGATCATTAATTGGAGGGACCGGAAGGTGGAGCGCGTCATCGCCAAAATGCGCTCCGGCGATGGGACAATCGGCACAACGCGTCTCGGGCCTGTCATCGAACACGATGCGCCTCTGGCGGCGGAGGAGCCGCCGGAAGCAGAGCCGAAGGCTTCCGATAGCTCGCCGGACCCGGAGCTGCCCGCGCCTAACGAGGGGATTCGGGCTGTCGGGAGCTCAGGTGCAGGACAATTCCAGCTGCGGCCGATGAAATCCGGCGACGAGAGCGTTCAGACGCTTGGAGCGCCGAGCTGTCTCGGGCAGGAAACGGATGCCCACTTCTTCGGAGATTACGAGCTGTTTTTCCATCGACCCTCTGGCGAAGAGACGGTTGTGCAAAGCTTCGAACAACTGGAGATGATTTGGAAAGGGAACGAAACTCTCGAGTTTAGGCAGCTGGAGTTTGCGGATATGGAGCTATTTTTGTTCCTTCCTCGTTACACCGATTGCCACGCTCTGGAATTTTATGCTTACGGTGTCGACAAAGCTACCGGAGAAGCATCCAATTATACGTTCAGAGACGGAGAGAACGATCTGCCCTATTGGAACACGTCCCCGCAGGAATTGCCGAAGGTTGAGGACGGCATGTTGGTTGTAGAAGGGGGCAGATGGGCCGGGCAAGACGGCGCGGTGCGCTATACTTTCGAGCCTGTTCCCGACAAACATCAGCTCCGATTGGCAGATGAAGAACGAATTCCTTGAAAGTTGAGGAGTTCGTTTTTTTTCAGCATTATTTAATTTATATCTTTTTTGGCAGACGTACTGTGGAAGCATAAGTAAGCTCTGGTATTCTTGTTGGATTACATACGTTCGTATCAAGACTTCAATTCAGTCCCCACTGTATATTCAAACCTAATCTTTCGCCTAAAATCATACATTTATTCTGGAAACTGTTGACTGTGTATACTTTTCCATGTAAGGTGAATCTAGTTCTTTCGATCTATAGTATATCAGCCAATATTCATTTGCGACATATTTAGACGCTATGTTACTAACCAACAGGGGGAGAACAATGAAGGGGTTAAAAAAGTATGTGGCGGTTGTACTCTGCTTATCTCTAGTATTTTGTTATTCCAGTACAGCTACGATTTCCGCAACTGATGTGGGACAGACTGATCAAGAAGCAGTATCAAGATCGGCTATTGCTGCAACGGGAGCGATTCAAATTGCCGATGAGAGCTTGGAACTCGCTATTCGTGAACAATTGAATAAACTGGACGGTACAGAGCTTACGGCTGAAGAGCTTCTGACGATTACAGAGCTTCAAGTTATCAATGGTGGAATTAGTAGTTTGGAAGGCATTCAGTATCTAACAAATTTGCGTAAGTTGTTATTGAATGAAAATAATATTACGGATATTTCTTTGTTATCATCGCTGCAATCGTTGACTCACCTGGAACTTAAAAATAATCAGATTCAGAATGTTGCCCCATTAAGCGGGCTAAGCCAGTTGAACGAGCTATATCTTGGAGGCAACTTCATTACAGATTATTCGCCCCTTATAGAGATTTTTGGGCAATTGACTGGGAAAGACTTTGCTTTGCCCGGAAATAATGAAGATCAGGTAATTAGTTTCCCCGATCCGTACTTTGAACAGGAAGTGAGGAACACGATTCAGAAACCTGAGGGAGATATTCGAGTACGGGATGTCAGTGGAGTGACGGAATTAGCAATATATTTTAACAAAAATCTATCTGATATAGAGGGGATTCAGTATTTTACTGATTTAAGGTCATTAACGATACAAAGGACA